>Ga0172375_10001728_pt1 | contig 34980 bp, 30 predicted proteins | sample LakKiv1m_FD_114537 | JGI IMG/M metagenome (GOLD analysis project Ga0172375, IMG submission 114537) | Freshwater microbial communities from Kabuno Bay, South-Kivu, Congo - kab_092012_11.1m | ecosystem: Environmental > Aquatic > Freshwater > Lake | place: Democratic Republic of the Congo... | reverse complement strand
TGTACCACCGCATGAAGCAGAGTACCAACGTAAGGTTGTTCCTGAACCACCGGTGTATGAAAGAACAGATGAAGCACCGGTACAAATAGTGGCAGGTGTTGCTGTTGCAGTAGTAGGGGCAACAGGGACAGGATTAACTGTAACCGTAGTGCTTTGGCATGTGGAATTTCCACAACTGTTTTCCCAACGAGCATAATAAGTAGTTGTAGCTCCTGGAGTAACGCTTAAATTATTTCCCGTTCCAACTAATGTGCCACCACACGAAGTAGAGTACCAACGTAATGTTGTACCTGAACCACCGTTATAAGAAAGCACAGAAGAAGAACCGGTACAAATGGTTGCTGGATTTGCAATGGCAAGTGTTGGAGCGACTGGCGCAGGATTTACTGTTACAGTAGTGCTTTGGCAAGTAGAATTGCCACAAGAATTTTCCCAACGAGCATAATAAGTAGTTGTTGCCCCTGGTGTAACACTTAAGTTGTTTCCTGTGCCTACTAAAGTACCACCACACGAAGCTGTGTACCATGCAAGCGTTGTACCTGAGCCACCTGTGTATGAAAGGACAGAAGAAGAACCTGAACAAATTGTTGCAGGTGTTGCAGTGGCTGCTGTAGGAGCAACAGGTGTGGAATTAATGGTTCCTGTAACAACAGAACGAGCACTAATGCAGGAAGGAGTTTGAACAACCCAATTATAGAAGTAAATATAAGATCCCACAGTACTTGAACCTGTTATGGAAATGATTCCGGGAGGTGTTGTGTTATAGGGATATGTAACCCCAGTTGTTGTTCTTGAAAAACCAGCAGCACTTGTATTTGATAAACCAAGTCGTAAACCAGTACCAACAGGAATGCTTAAATTTAAGGGTACGGTATTAAATCCAGTAGCAGGTACATTCACAGTGGTTGACAACAAAACAGCATTGGCACTATTACGTAATTCGAACGTTCTATTTCCGGGAGCATTGGCAAATACATCTACAGATACGAGGGTTACCGGAGTATAGCTATCAAAAATTAAATATCGAGCATTATTATTACTGTTATTTGCATTACTTGGTACCGCAATTCCGCAATTATAGGACGTTCCTGCAATACTATCCTGAACATAAAAACTAGTTGTAACACCTAAGGATGGCGAATAAGTATTCCCTGTGGCAACAAGGGTACCGCCAGTGGGAGCATTATACCATTTTAATATTCCTGAACCAGCAGCAGAAAGATTTACAATTCCGGCTCCACATCTTGATGCACTCGTTGTTGTAGGAGATGCAGGTAAGTTGACAATTATATAACCGGATTTAATTTCGGGGTCTGAACCAAATGGATTAGTAGCTGTGAGTGTAACAGTGTATGTTCCACTAGTAGCATAGGTATGAATTGGGTTTTGAGTATTATCGAGTGGGCTACCGTCTCCAAAATCCCAAGACCAGGAAGTGGGTGAGTTTGTTGATAAATCTGTAAATTGAATAATACCTGTACAAGATGTTGTGTAATCAGCAGAGAAGTTTGCAATAGGTGGTTGAGTTGGAGAAGCACAAACCCAATTCATAGCAAACCCTGATGCAACAACAGAAACATCTGATGTTTGTCGAATAGTTATGGATCCACCACTTGAAGTGAACGGACCAGGTATGGTGGTTCCAGTAAATGGGCTTCCCGGAAATTGGGGGGAGGCAGTAGATGGTCCATCATAAATATAAAGATAATCCCAGTTTAATTCATAATTAAAAGCAGTAAAGGTTGCAGTTACACTGGTAGCTCCTGTTGGTGAAATGGTAATGGTACCATTAGTGTTATTGGTATAATCACCACATAAGCCACTATCGTATAATGTTCCTGTACAGCTTGTTTGTGTTGGTCCGGTGCCTGTTGTAGGAACAGTTACAGCACATGGATAAGAAGGTCCTATTTGAACAAAATTATTATAGGTAATTGAATCAGTTCCACAAGTACCACCATAGGCAACAAGTTTAACATTATAAGTTCCGTTAGCGGTATAAACATGAGAAGGATTTGAAGCTGTGCTTGTTCCACCGTCACCAAAATACCACATGAAAGTATTAGCATTGGTGCTTAAATTATTAAATTGAACAGTAAATGGAGCGTTGGAACATGTTGTTGCAGGGCATGCGCTAAAATCAGCAGCAGTAGGAGTGGAAACATAAGCAGGTCCAACACCAACAGCATACCATGCATTTGTAGTAGAAATGGCTTCTTGAGAACAACCGCCATAGATGTCTTGACATGCTTGAATAGAAGCTGTTCTTGCGTCCGCGTATTGTGAACCTGCTGTTAAATAAACGGTTAACGTTCTAAAAGCGATTTGTTCAGCTTTAGCTCTTGTGATAGCAGTAACATTATAGGCATTTCCAATATCATTGGTACCAGATCCTCCTTGTGATAATAAATAGAACCAATAATTAACAACACCTGAGTTGGTATGAACTCCACCATTGTCACCGGGCCCTGTTGCCCAGTTGGTGCCTAAATAAGTATCGGGTTGCCCGTAAAGATTGGGGTTAGCCATACTACGAAAAGCAGAACCAATTTCTTCGCCAATAGTCCAGTTAGCCGTATTTTGAGGTGGTTTTGCGTAAAACTCAATACAAGTTCCAAAAATATCACTAAAGCCCTCATTTAAAGCTCCTGATTCATAGGAATAGGTTAAATTTGCTGTATTTTCGTCAACACCGTGAGTAATTTCATGTCCGCAAATGTCCAAAGTAGTTAAAGGTGAATACGTTCCATTGCCATCACCATAGGTCATGCGGGTACCATCCCAAAAGGCATTTACGTAATTGGTGCTATAATGAACGTAGGATAATAATTTATATCCGGCATTATCTACGCTGTTTCTACCGTGAATCAAACTGTAATAATCCCAGGTCATTTCAGTTCCCCAGTGAGCGTCACGTGCCACTTCATCCTGAGCTCCATTGGTTCCTGTCCATGATGTTGTGGCATTTGTAAAGTCAACGGCTGCACCATAATTTGTACCTTGATTTAGATTCCAAGTTTCAACGCCAAGACCTCTAGTTGTTTCTCTTAAACGATAGGAGCCACCAAATGAATCAGTAATTATATTTCGTGTTGCACTGTACTTTGTAGCTGCAGTAGCAGGGGTATTGGCAATATGGATTCTATCTAATGATAAAAGAATATTGCCGTTAATGGCATCAACAAATACATAATCTCTTTTTAAAGGAGCATCAGCATAAATATCAAACATATAAGCTAAGCGATAATTCTGTGAATCAAATTTTCCATTTACAGGCACCATCACAAATGTTCCTTTAGGATAATAGGTTGCATTAATATTACCGGTAGTTTTCTTTAACAATGCTTCTTCTTCGGGCATTTCCCATTTGTAGCGAGTTGCACCCATGTTTAATAAAGCGTTATTAATAGCTTGTTGCTCGCTGATTTGTCCGCTGGTATTGATGCTTAAGTTTGAATACAATTTTCCATTCATTGAAAGCACTTTATTTTCTTTAACATGAACCATCCAAATTGCATCATAAATAGGGATCAAATTATAGGTTTGCTGAAAACGATAATTAGTCCAACCTAGATTATCTTTTTCTGCCTTTATTAATTGAAATCCAAGTTCAGGTGACATTTTAAAATTCTGAGGAAACCAAGACTGCCACTCTGCGAAATTTAATTCGGAACCAGCCATGAATTTTACAAACGTAGGAATGTTCAGATTTTTTGTCATGACTACCATTTCGGCGCCTTTGACAAAGTTCTGCGCAGATGCTCCAACGTATTCCTGACTATAAATTTTAAATGAACTTAATGTTATAGTACATAGCATTAAAAAAGAAAATAAAACTTTTTTCATAAACAAATTTTTAAAAATTAATTCGCTAATGTACTAAATTATTTCAATGCAAAGCAATAGTATTTTATACTATATATTAAAATAGTGTTTAGATTGAAAATTGTGTAATAAGCATAGATAATTTAATTCAACCATCTGATTAAATGTGTTTATATTACTTCTTAATTATCTAAATCAGTACATAAACATCGTATTTTATTAAATTCATCATAATTGAACCATTTGATTGATGGGTCTTTTCGAAACCATGTCATCTGTCGCTTAGCAAATCGGCGAGTATTTGTTTTAATATCTTCGATTGCTTTTGTTAATGTTGATTCTCCATCAATATATTTGAATAATTCTTTGTAACCAACAGTATTCAGCGCATTAAGCTGTCTAAAACCAGACATATCATACACTTCATGAACAAGCCCATTTTCAATCATTTTATCAACACGGCTGTTAATAACTGCATATAATTCTTCTTTTTGTCTAACTAAACCGATTTTGATGATATTAAAATCACGTTTTTTATGTTTTTTAAGTCGAATATCTGAGAATTTTTTTCCTGTAGTTTCACAAACTTCAATAGCTCTAATAATCCGATTAACATTGCATAAGTCAACTTGATTGTAATATTCAGGATCCAGCAATTTTAGATGACTTCGTAAGGATTCAATCCCTTCCAATTCAAGTTTATTTTTCAATTCGGCCCTTAATGATTTGTCGCCATCAGGTAATTCATCTATCCCATACCACAGAGCATTTATATATAATCCTGAACCGCCAACCATAATTATGTTATCATAGGTTTTGAATAAATTTTGAAGTAAGTTTATTGATTCATTTTCATACGTATTAATATTGTAATTTTCGTGAATGGAAAGATTCCCAATGAAATGATGTTTAACTTCGGATAATTCATTAGGCGTTGGAGGGGCAGTTCCAATTTTCAACTCTTTATAGAATTGGCGGGAGTCGGCGGAAATAATTTCAGTATTGAAGTATCTGGCTAATTGCAGACTTAGATTTGTTTTTCCAATAGCAGTGGGACCAACAACAGCAATAAGATTTTTTTGTTTATTAAATTTCATCTGGTGAATCAGATACTTCCTCTGTCGCATCAGTCTCTATACCATCGAGACCATCACTAATTTCATCAATATCTTCAAGGTCTTCTTTTAAATCAACTTCTTCAGAAGAGAATTCTTCCGAAAATTCGTTCGGAATAAATGCAGTTGGAACATTTGTTTTTTTAGGCATTTCGCCCATACTTTTCACACAACGTGGATATTGAACTTTTTTTTCGGCAGGAAGTATTTTTGATAGTTCAATGAAAAATGTCCAATAGTTTAGATAATCATAAATGTACATCATTCGTTTGTGCGGATCATCAATATAATCCAGCAAAACACATTCGCTCATCAATGGGATGATTTGTGCTTTTTTTTCATCCTCATCGTCTTCATCAGCGATACTATCTTCATGCATTTTGGTTAATGTAATTTCTTTTTTTTTCTTCCAAACACTATCGCAAATAAAAAACGAAGCCAGTTCTGTTGGCTCGATTCCAACTGATTTTAAAATTGCAAAATGAAAATCTTCGAAGGTTTGATTTGGCATGATTTCAATTTCTCTGATAAAATCATCCACATCTTCAAGAATAACTTTAAATTTATATACGTGCATAAATTAAAAATAAAAAGTTTTATACATCAGACCATTTTTTAAGCTATAAAAATAGCTATTTTTTTATAAACAAGGTTTTAAATTCATTTTTTTTCCTTCTTCCAACATAAATTGAAAAACAGAATCGTAATCGTTTGGAATAATGCCATCAAGGATGGCGTTTCGAATAGCATTTTTAATAATACCTACTTCTCTGCAAGGAGCGAGATGAAAAACCTTCATGATTTCTTTACCAGAAACAGGAGGTTGCCAATTGCGAATGCGATCTTTTTCTTCAATTTCTTCAAGTCTTTGTCGAACCTGAGAGAAGCGCGTCAAGTATTTTTTTACTTTAACAGTATTTTTCGAAGTAATATCAGCTTCTGCAAGCATCATCAAATCATTGATATCGTCACCGGCATCAAATAGTAAACGTCTTATTGCCGAATCAGATACGCTCTCTTCGGACAATGGAATAGGTCTTAAGTGGAGGAGAACTAATTTTTCGACGTATTTCATTTTATCATTTAATGGGAGTTTCAATGATTGAAAAATTTGCTTTACCATTCGGTAACCAATATATTCATGGCCATGGAAAGTCCATCCTTCTTTATGGTCATACTTCTTTGTAATTGGTTTTGCAATATCGTGCAAAATGGCTGCCCAGCGTAGCCATAGGTTATCTGTCTTAACTGATAAGTTATCCAGCACCTCCAGTGTATGATAAAAATTGTCTTTGTGTGCTTGACCACCGATAGTTTCAACCCCTTTGAGTGCGGTTAGTTGAGGGAAAACAATTTCAAGAAGTCCGCAATCATCAAGCATTTCAAAACCAACGGAAGGAATTGGAGACAAAATGATTTTATTTAATTCATCAATTATTCGCTCTTTTGAAATAATTTCAATGCGTTTGCAATTTGCTTTTATGGCCTGAAAAGTAACAGGTTCAATTTTGAAATACAATTGAGAAGCAAAGCGAATAGCACGGAGCATACGTAAGGGATCGTCGGAAAATGTTATTGCCGGGTTAAGGGGAGTACGAATAATTTTATCTTGAAGGTCCTGTATTCCATTGAAAGGATCGAGTAGTGTTCCAAAATCGATTTTGTTTAAACTAATGGCCATCGAATTGATAGTGAAATCCCGTCTGTTTATATCTTCTTCCAATGTACCTGGAACAACATCTGGTTTTCGGGATGAATGTTTATAGGATTCTTTGCGGGCACCAACAAATTCAATATCACAATCATGATGATGAATCATGGCAGTACCAAAGGTTTTGAAAATATTTACTTTTGCATTTTGTCCAAGTGCCAACGCTACTTTTTCAGCCATTTCAATACCATTCCCTGTAACAACAATATCAATATCTTTAGAATTTCTCTTGAGCAAAAGGTCACGAGTGTATCCACCAATAACATAAGCAGAAACGTTCATTTCTTGTGCAATGTCCGAAACTGTTTTAAATACTGTATGCTTAAGAAAATCCGTCAATTTATTTTCGTATTACTTCAAACTCACCGTTTTCTTGAATTTTAATTATTGTTGATTGCTTCAACTGAATAATTTTATTTTGATTAAGGGTAACAACATAATCAACAGCATTAATAATTTCTGCATCAATTTTGCAATAAATAACAGGCGATTTTACCTTATGAAAATTAGCTGAGGTTGAAACTATTGGTTTTCCGAATAACTTGATGAGCTTTTTACAAAATACATCATTTACAATTCGAATCCCGATTGTGCCATCACTAATCAGATTTTTAGCAATGTTTTTTGCATTGGGATAAACAATTGTTAAAGGGGACGTTGCACTTTCGATAATATCGTAAGTTATAGAGGGTATCCTTTGAACATAATTTTCTAATTTTTTTGCATCATCCAAAAGAATTAAAAACGTTTTATCATTAGGTCTTTTTTTAATATTATATACTTTTTCAACAGCTTTGTCATTTGTTGCATCGCAACCAATACCCCAAACTGTATCAGTTGGATACAATATTGTACCACCTTCTCTCAATGTTTTTAATGCAAGTTGTAAATTTATTTCCATAGGCATAGTTAAATCAATTTAAGTAATTCGTTTATATTAATAGTTGAAGCACATTTAAAATGTTTCTCAGGACAATTTTTAAGTCCATGCAGTCCGCAAGGCCGACAATTAAGATTTTCGGGCGTTTCTATGATAAATTTTTTATCTGACAAGGGGTCAAATCCAAACGAAGGAAGAGTTGAGCAATAGATAGCTGCAACATTTGCATTCATTGCTGATGCTATATGCATTGGTCCGGAATCGTTGACATAATTCATCATTGCATTTTCCATTAAGGAAGCAGATTCAAGCATACTAAGCTTCCCCGACAAATTTATACAATTTTTATTATTGGATTCTATCCGTATATTTTCACAAAATTCATGTTCACTTTTCCCACCTAATAAATAAATTGTTAATGAAGAATCAATCTTTTGAATAAATTCAATCCATTTATCTTTTTGAAATTGCTTAGTAAACCAAACGGAAGCAGGGGCTATGCAAATATATTTTTCTGTGATATATTTTTTTATATTTTCGAAATGTTTCACTGAGGGATAAAGGCGAGGTTTTATAAACTTGCTATCTGTTAATGGTTGGATGGTGTCCAGATTTCGTTCGCATTCATGCTTAGGATGTGAAAGAGTTCCAATCACATGCTTTATCTTGTTTGTAAACAAAAACGAAAAAGGGTTTTTATTGAATCCGATTTTGCATTTCGAATTTGAGAATGCCGTCAGAAAACCAGTGCTTACGAACCGTTGCAGGTTAATTACATAATCGTATTTAATTTTTCGTACCTGTTTTAAAAGTGAAAACAAGTTTTTGGTTTTATTTTGTTCTTTGTTCCAAATTAAAACTTTGTTGATAAATGGGTGGTCTTCAAACAAACCTTCATTACCATTACGAATTAAGAAATCGATTTTTGCATCAGGATAAAACTGATGAAGCTTCTCAATTAAAGGAGTAGCAAGGATAACATCGCCCAAGAAAGCAGTTTGTATGATAAGAAATGATTTCAATTTTTGTTTTTCAATAGATGCAAAGGTAATGGAATGTGCAAGACTATCACCCTTAGGCAAAAAAAAAGAGGTAAAAATTTACCTCTTTTTTAAAATTTATTTTGATCTTATTGAATCATTAACTTTTGTGTTTTGATATCATTGCCTGAAGTAATTTGAACGATATAAACTCCTTTAGCATAATTTGAAAAATCAAATGAAGTTGCGTTAATGCCGTTCACATTTAAGGTTTGCTCAAAAACAACATTACCTACTACATCCACTACTTTTAGATTCATGTTAGCAGTAACAGCTCCGTTGATTGAGAAAGAAACTAATCCATTTGAAGGATTTGGAAAAATATTCACATCGTTTCCGTTAACTAACTGGTAAGAATTAAGTCCTGCAGTTGCATCATGAAACTTTAAAATGGTATTATCTACTCCATTTACATCATAGTTTCCCACCCAACCGTTTTGTTGATCAGCAAAACCTACTGCTAGAGCTTGAACATTAGCACCAACAGGTTGTAAATAGATAGGGTCTAAATAATCTGTCCAGTTCAAACCACCATCATCGCTGTAAGCTACACCAACAGCTGTGGAAGTAAATGGAGATGTTGCAACTAATGTATTGGGTGAGCCAGGTACATAGCACATTGAATATTCGTAAAAAGTTCCATTGGGTACATAGTTATTCCATGTAGCACCACCGTTATCGGTGTATTTCCAAGCCCAGGTTGACGTACTCGTTGTGTATGCAGCGACAATTATCCAATTCGCGCTTGATGCATAAATTTTATTACTACCAAATGCAGTACCGGGAGTCCAAGGTCTGGTAGTAGTTACAGCCCAATTTTGTCCGTAATCTGTTGTTTTGTAAACGCGTCCCATATTCGTAAAAAAGAAACCAACACCTCCTGAAACGATTGAAGCGCAATCAGAACCATTAAATCCATATTCACCGGCAACAGGGTTGTCCATATTTGTTCCGGGCACGTCAGTCCAGGTGCCACCACCATCAGTGGTAGTGTAGATATCGAATTCATTTGAAACAGGGTCGCCATAACAGAAACCTTTAGATCCATCCCAGAACTTAACACCATCGGCAAATGTAGTAGGAGGAGTATTCATAACACCGGCTACCGTGGACCATGTAGTCCCACCGTCAAAAGTGCGCCAAAAAGAAGCATCATAAGTAACCGTGTCATAAGCAATAGCAAATGCAGTATCGTAACTAACGGCAGTAAGCACATTAGGCATGATAGCACCTGTCATTTGAGTAAAATGACCTGCACCCCAGTTGTTTCCGCCATCGTTTGTACGGGAAAAAACTTTGTACTGAGTGCTGGTACCTGAACCATTGAAACCTTTAACCCATACAATGTTTGAGTTAACTGCTGAAACAACATCAACGCCCATACCATAAGTAACATCAGTAAATCCGGTTGATTGTTGAGTCCATGTAGGTTGAGCTGATAGCCCAACACTTATTGCAATCAAAGTTGCAAAAGAGAGTAATTTTTTAATCATAGTTTTTAGTTTTAAAATTATTTAGGGTAACAAAATTAATAAAATATTTTATATAAAAAATTAAATGGGTAGTTCATATTTTCGCAACACCTCATTTAAGCTTGTTTTTGTGTCGGTAGATTCTTTTCGTTTGCCTATAATCAGTGCGCATCCAACCTGATAGTCACCGGCAGGAAATTTTTTAGAATAGGAGCCGGGAATTACAACTGATCGTGCGGGAACCACTCCATGAAATTCCTTTGGCTCATCGCCGGAAACATCAATAATTTTTGTTGATTTAGTGATAACAACATTTGCCCCAAGCACCGCTTCTTTTTGGATGTGGACACCTTCTACAACGATGCATCGTGAGCCGATAAAACAATTGTCTTCAATGATAACCGGAGATGCCTGAACGGGCTCCAATACACCACCAATGCCCACGCCTCCGCTCAAGTGAACCCTTTTGCCTATTTGAGCGCAAGAACCAACCGTTGCCCAGGTGTCGACCATGGTATCGCAATCAACGTAGGCACCAATGTTTACATACGATGGCATCATGATAACACCTTTTGCTAAGTAGGAGCCATAACGTGCAACACCATGAGGGACTACACGCACACCTTGTTCTTTATAGTTGGTTTTTAATGCCATCTTGTCGTAAAACTCCATGGGACCCGCTTCATAGGTTTTCAGTTTCTGAAAGGTGAAGTAAAGTAATACGGCTTTTTTTATCCACTCGTTTAATTGCCATCCATCTGCTGTTGGTTCGGCAACACGTAATTGGCCTTTATCTAAAAGTTCAATCACATTTCGAATGCTAGTCTGAACATTGCTTTCGCGAAGCATTTCCCTGTTTTCCCATGCTTCTTCAATAATTTTTTGCATATATTTTTTTTCAAAAATACAAATTATTACCTACATAAAAAACGTTTCACTAAATAGTGGGTTTTACATTTTATAGACATTGTAAAATATTGTTTGTAATTTTGCCTAAATTAAAAATATCTATGGGACGCATTGTTGCAATCGATTATGGGAATAAACACATAGGTCTTGCTGCTACCGATAACTTGCAGATGATTGCTAATGCTATTGGCACCGTTCATGCTAAAGATGTTTTTGATTTTCTGAAAAGCTATTGCGAAAAAGAAAGTGTTGAGTGTTTTGTTGTTGGTTTGCCAAAGCAAATGGATGGTACTGATTCGCAATCCGAAGTTTTTATTAAACCTTTTATTAATCGGTTGCATAAGCTGTTTCCGTTGATACCTATAGAGCGTTATGATGAACGATTTACTTCCAAGATGGCCTTAAGCACAATGGTTCAGGCAGGTTTAAAGAAAAAAGACAGACAGGATAAATCAAAGCTTGACAGTATTAGTGCAACCATTATATTGCAATCGTTCATGGAATACAAACAACATAAACTATAATACGAATACCCATGATTTTACCCATAGTAGCATACGGCGATCCGGTACTGAGAAAAGAAACTAAGGAAATAGGAAAAACATATCCTAATTTAAATGAGTTAATTGAAAACATGTTCGAAACCATGTATGAGGCGCCCGGTGTTGGTTTGGCTGCCCCTCAGATTGGGCTATCTATTCGATTAATTGTAATGGATGGCACTGCTTTCGCTGATGACGAGCCCGTTTTACAGGATTACAAAAAAGTTTTTATTAATCCGGTTATTGTAGAAGAAGAAGGGGAGGAGTGGCTTTTTAATGAGGGTTGCCTTAGCTTCCCCGGATTACGTGAAGATGTTGCGCGTAAACCCACCATTACTATTGAATATTATGATGAACATTTTGAGTTTCATAAGGAAACTATTGACGGAATAAAAGCACGTATTATTCAACACGAATACGATCATTTGGAAGGTGTTGTGTTTATTGACCATCTCAGCTCCTTAAAGAAAACATTGCTAAAACGGCAGTTGAATGAAATAACAAAAGGCGATGTAGAGGTGAGCTATAAAATGAAATTTCCTATCAAGAAAAAAACGAAAACTAAATAATTTATTAATCAATAATTAAATTCGATTATGAAAACAATAAAAAAAATGATGCTTGTATCGCTTTCTTTTACTATCATGATGATGATTTCCTGCGGTGGTGGCTCACAAAAAGAAGCGGAGATTCAGAAGATTAAAGAACTTGAAAAAAAATATTATGCTGATAAAAATGCTGTTACAGATAAAAAGAAAACAACAGATTTAATAAATGCCTACAAAGAATTTTCGAAGAAATTCCCAAAGGACACTGCCTCTGCAACCTGCCTTTTCAAAGCTGCACAGTTATCATCTAATATGATGTTGCCAAAACAAGCCATTGAACTTTATGATCAAATATTAAAGGACTTTACTGATTATACAAAAGCCCCTGATTGTTTGTTTTTAAAAGCTTTTATTTACGAAACACAATTACGTGATTTGCCAAAGGCACAGCAGTTCTACGAAGAATTTATTACGAAATATCCTAAGCATGATTTAACAGATGATGCTCAGATATCCATTCAAAATCTGAATAAAACTCCGGAAGAACTAATTAAGGAGTTCGAAGCAAAAGCAAAAAAGGATTCCATCAAAACAAACTCATAGTAATGGATTGCTTTTTCTCATTTTTTAGATGCGATAATAATATCTTGATTTCTATAGAGAGATTTTTTCCCTCGCCATGCGCCGTAATGAATGGGTTTTATTATAGAGAGTTTATTCTTTACAAATAAGTTTAAAATATATTCTTCTTTATAGCAGATGGCTGCTTCAGGTATTTTATGGTTCAACAGTCGATACTCCTTATATTCGTGTATGAAATCACGGGTGCTTTTTCCTTCTTTTATAAGGGAAGAGGTCTCGTCGTTCAATAGAAAGAATGTGGACAAACACTTTCCATTTTTTTTAAGTATGCGTGAAATTTCAGAAAAATAATGTTCCATATCATCCGGCAACATGTGAGTGAAAACTGAGGTCAGAAAGATAAAATCGAACGAATTATTATCGTAGGGAAATTGAACTTCTGATGCACGCTCTGTTCCGCTTGGATTATACAAATTATTTAGAATGTTAATCCATTTAAAACGAAAATTTGAAAATTGTTTAGTAATGTTTTTTGAACACCATTCAATATTATCCTTAATGATATCAAAGCCATCGTAACTACCATTTGGACTGATATAGGTCGTAAGAGGTATGGCCATTCTTCCAATCCCGCAACCTATATCTAATATTTTATCCTCAGGTTTTAGATGGCAATATTTTATAAAATAAGCAAGATAGTCATTCCCGATTTTTTTAAAATCATGCTTATCGTACATCGTTTTATTAGGTGGCGGAGTGAGACGATTTTTATTTTTAAGTAAAGCTGTCAGCTTGCCTAAAATCAAATCAAATGCGTTTTTACTTTTCAAAAATAGTTGAGTTGGTTTGGTTTTTTACAAATGTAAGTTATTTTTTTATTTAATCACTTTGGGTGGGGGCGTTTCGTATCCAAGTTTGTTTTCGCGCCACGAAATGATATTGAACTCAGGCATTTTATAAAGCCATTCTTGTGGTTCGCCATCTTTATTCCGGAAATCTTTTTCTTTCCATTTGCCTGTAAAGTATCCGGTAACAATTAAACTGTAACCAATTGTATCTGAAACCGGAAAGTTTTTCGGAGCTTTGGGGGCAATCCAAGGACCCTCTTGTACATTCGGACTTATTCCTATATAATTATCGGGACACATGCATCCCCATCCTAATGTACGAACTGCAAAAGGCATCTCCACTTTTTCTTTGATTCCTTTATTTGCATTTGATATTCGTTGTTCCAGCCAGTTTTGAATGGAGTCGCCAAATTCCTCATACGTTTGACTTTGCGCAGATGCTGCGACTTTTATTAAAACAAGGATTGTAATTAATACATTGATTTTAATTGAACATTTGTTTGCTATCATATTAACGTATTTTCTAAGGTATCACATACTCATAATTATAACGCTTGAATTTTTTTAGGATTGATATAGGATCATCGGTTTGGATGATGTCCACTTTTTTGCTGATTGCATTCATGTTCTGAAAATAATTATAGGGCGCGTATCCCATCACATAAAGGCCTTTTGCGTGGGCAACATCAGCTTCTACAATCAAATCATCCATCTGACAGGAGATGCCGAAATAATTATACTTTGAAGCTGTATCAATATGTTCCTGACTTAAGGCACCTGCCAGAAACACTTTATTGTTTAGTCCCATGCTTTTTACATTGTTCAAAAAGTACTGATCTCCTTCAAGGAAAACATGTTCAGTCATTGCATATTTGTCGCATAATCGTTTAATCGCCCGTATGTATTGCCCCAGATACACATTGAAATCAGCCACATTTTGATCTAATTTGCAGTCGAATGAAAAGTAGTAACTGCTGATGTTTGAAATCTTAGCGAATAATTCATCTAATGAACAAACAAAAATCATATTTTCAAAGCCATAAAATTTGCACAATTTAATTTCGTCCCAAGTCATATCATACGCGTGTCCGTTGCATGTTGTGTTTGAATTTAAATCCAAGTCGTGGTGAAGGATAAGTACACTATCTTTGGTTAATTGCACATCTACTTCGCAACCATCAGCCCCAATGCCAATGGCAGGAACAATGGATTCGGCCGTATTGCCGGGTATCTTATAATAAACGCCCATACCTCGGTGTCCCAATATAATAACCTTTCCGCCAAAATAGGTGTCATCTGTGATTTCTTTTTTACACTGCACGTTTAGCAGTAAAAAGCAAAATAATAAATAAAATAAATGGAGTTTGTTTTTATTAAAAAGCATATCCGATTTTAAAATTTGTTATCCACCAGAACTTATAATTTGCGCTTGTCCACTGCGCATCCAAAGACATCATTTCATTTTTCCCATCTACAGAGAGTTTATTAAAAAGCTTTGTTACGACCGATGTTTTTAGTTCGATAAAAAAATGTTTACTCACAAAAAAATTACAACCAACGCTTAATCCTACACCCAGTTTTGATTGATTGTATTGTTCGTTTGAAGTTTCGGATGTAGCGGTATTCTTTGTTCGCAGACTTTTATGATAATAACTGAAATCCATCAAAGATCCTGCAAAGAGACTTCTTTCTGATTCTTTTTTTGAGATGAACAAATAATAATGATAGGCCGGTATCAGATGAAAACCGCTGATGCTCACCTTTTGATTAAGGGTGTACATAGCGGGCGGAGTGAAGAAATTATAATATTTAATAAATTCATAGTTATTGTACAAACCAACATCCAGGTAACAATCCAGAGCAGATTTTTTTGTCAGGTTTCGTTCGTATTCAATACCTATTCTTGCTTGCATTTTACTATCGAAGAGGTCGTCGTAAAGGGGGACAAGATCAAATTTTACGGCATTTTTATAAATTAAGCTGTCCGATTTCGTTTGTGAAAAGCAATGACTGATTGAACTTAACAGTAGCAAAAAAAACAGCGAATATCTTATCAAGTTTTTTGTTTTATGAAATTTTAAATGAAGTCATACTTAAAGCGCCGGCGAGGAGTTTATCATTGAATAAGGTGATGCTTTCGTGCTTTTCCTTGAGTCCTAAAATAGACAGCATGGGTAAAAAATGATCGGGTGTGGGTGCGGCAAGCTGAATGGCTCTTCCCTGATTTTCGTAATCAATAATGGCCTGATGATTATCACTCAACAGCCAGGTATTTATTTTCTCTCCGGCTTCAACAGCCCAGTCGTAGCCATAATCCACCTTGCCTATGTTTTCAAAATCCACCAGGTTTAAATTGTGTATGATATTCCCGCTGCCAATAATTAACACACCCTGCTCTCTTAGTCCACTTAGTTTTTTTGCCAACTGATAATGAAACAGGGGGGGCTTAGTATAATCAATACTCAGTTGCACAACCGGGACATCGGCATCAGGATAAAGGTGTTTAACAACGCTCCATGTTCCATGATCAAGTCCCCAATCGTAGTTTAATTCAACTGCCGTTGGATGGAGCAATTGCTTTATTTCATTTGCCAATGCAGGGCTTCCTTTGGCAGGGTATTGAACATTGTACAGTTCTTTAGGAAACCCATCAAAGTCATGAATAGTCTTGGGTAGTTCCATAGCGGTTACTTTGGTTCCTTTGATGAACCAATGAGCAGAGATACAAATTACGGCTTTTGCTTTGGGCAGTGTTTGAGCTATTGTGCGAAAGCCATTGACAAATTCATTTTCTTCAATGGCGTTCATGGGGCTGCCGTGACCCAGGAACAGGAGGGGGAGCTTTTGACTGGATTCGGTTATGTGCTTTATAGCTTTTATATTTTAATTTTTTGTAAAATTAATAATTTATTCTCCAAAAATTAATCTATTTAAAAAGCGAAGGCCGGTAACTAGCCGGCCTTCATGGTAACAAAGAAAACTACGTTTATACTTCGCTTTCTTTTTCTTTATCATCAGCAGGAGCAATTTCGTCCTTCACTTCATCATTCATGTTTAATGAAAGTTGTGGAGCTTCTTCCTCAGCAGCTTTTGATTTAGCTTTCGATTTTTTTTCGGCTATATTATTATTTTCGGTTTCTTCCATCTCGTTACGCAGATTTGAAAGAACATTTAAATCACCCAAGGTTGTTTTTTCAGTATTGTCTTTTAACTTTTTAACAGCTTTGTTGGTTGCTTTTTCTTTTGATTTCTTTTCGGATTGTTCTGCATCCTTCTGAGCGTATTCCAAATCCTGTTGGATTTTAGTATGCGAAACGATGATCTTTTTATTTTCCTTTGAGAATTCAATTACTTTAAAGTCGAGTACTTCATCAGTTTTTGCTGGTTTACCATCTACTTTAATGATATGACGTGAAGGAGCAAATCCTTCAACACCGTATGGAAGAGCAACAATAACACCTTTTTCGGTAGTTCCGAGTATAGTTCCTTTGTGAATAGAATCAACCGTGAATACGGTTTCGAAAACTTCCCAAGGGTTTTCTTCCAGTTGTTTGTGGCCTAAGCTCAGACGACGGTTTTCAAGATCAACCTCTAAAACAACCACTTCAAGTTCATCACCAATCTTTGTGAATTCAGCAGGATGTTTAATTTTCTTCGACCAGCTAAGATCTGAGATATGAACCAAGCCATCCACCCCTTCTTCCAATTCGACAAAAATTCCAAAGTTGGTAAAATTGCGAACTACAGATTTGTGTTTTGAACCAACTAAATATTTGGTTGCAATATCTGTCCAAGGATCAGGAATTAATTGTTTGATACCAAGTGACATTTTACGTTCTTCGCGATCGAGTGTTAAAATAACAGCTTCAACCTGATCGCCTATGGTATAGAAATCCTGTGCTGAACGCAAATGCTGTGACCATGACATTTCCGAAACGTGAATAAGTCCTTCAACACCCGGATTGATTTCAATAAAAGCACCATAGTCAGCTATAACAACTACTTTTCCTTTTACTTTGTCACCAACTTTAAGCTCATTATCTAATGAATCCCATGGGTGAGGAGTAAGTTGTTTTAATCCGAGTGCGATACGTTTTTTGTTATCATCAAAGTCAAGGATAACAACATTTATTTTTTCATCTAATTTAACAACATCTTCCGGATGATTAATACGTCCCCATGAAAGGTCGGTGATATGGATTAAGCCATCAACGCCGCCAAGGTCAACGAATACTCCGTAGAATGTAATATTTTTAACAGTACCTTCAAGAATCTGTCCTTTTTCGAGTTTTGAAATAATTTCGCCTTTAATCTGTTCAAGTTCGGCTTCAATAAGAGCTTTGTGCGAAACGACTACATTTTTAAATTCATGATTTACTTTAACAACCTTAAATTCCATAGTCTTTCCAACGAATACATCGTAGTCGCGGATAGGTTTAACATCAATTTGCGAGCCCGGTAAGAATGCTTCTATACCGAACACATCAACGATTAAGCCACCTTTTGTGCGGCATTTAATAAATCCGGTAATAATTTCGTCATTTTCCATTGCTGAGTTAACACGTTCCCATGAACGTAGTACTCTTGCTTTTTTATGTGAAAGGATGAGTTGGCCTCCTTCGTCTTCCTGGCTTTCCACGTAAACTTCAACCTTATCGCCGATTTTAAGGTCTGTGTTGTATCGAAGTTCGGATAAAGAAATCACGCCATCGGATTTGTAGCCGATATTCACCACTACTTCGCGATTGTTCATAGCTACAACAGTGCCGTCAATAACTTCATGTTCAACAATCTGACTGAAAGTTTCAGAATAAAGCTCTTCGTATTTTTGTTGTTCTTCTTTTGAATAGGCAGTTTTCTTTTTGCCAATGGAGTTCCAGTCAAAATCTTCGTTTGGAACAACTTGACTGTAATTTACTTTGTTATGCTTACGTTCGGAGGGGGTAATGTTGGCTTGGGTTTCTTCTCCGGCAACATTTGTTTCGTTTTCGGTCATTTTAAAAGGTTTGTCGCACAAGCGACTTTTAGTTAATAATCGGGTTATTTTCCTATTTACCAATCCTTATTAAGTAGGAAGTTGTCAAGAACAAACATCAAGTTCCCGTTACTCAATGCTTACTAATTGATATTAAAAATGGGGGTGCAAAGATACATGTTTTGATTAAGAATCCAAAATAATTTTTTTACTTGCTTTTGTTATTTTTAGTCGTATATTTGCATATCAATAGTAAGATAATGGCAATTTACAGACAATCTAAAATTTTTTATGTAGGAATTTGGCTATTTTGCATGGTTGGGGCAGTTGTTTTGATGTTTGGTAAGTTTGCTTACATGAACGGAATACAGGGGTGCGTGAGCGGAGAGCTCTCATACATTAGCGGAGAGTTGGGTTACGTGGGCGGAGAGCATACTTACAGTGACGGAGTGTCATGTTGCATGAGCGGAGAGCGTGCTTACAGTGACGGAGAGCAATATTACGTGAGCGGAGAGGTCGCTTACCGAGATGTTTTAGTGAAATACTGAAGCGTTGAGGAGCAGTAAAATTGCAATGAGAAAAGAAGATGCAATTTTCACTCTATTATTAATTAAAACCAATTTTTTATGATAATAAGAGAATAACTTTTTATTCAGCGCGTGGTTTTTTTATCAAACCTTCTGCTTTATTATCAGGATAAGACTGTGGAGACCGGAAACCACAATAAAACGGCCTTTCCCGATGGTTATCGGGAGGCGGAACCCGAAAAGCCATAAGAGTAGGGAAAATTAAAATTAATAAACATGAAAAGAATGTTATGCTTTATATTACTGTTTATTGCGGCAAGTGCTTTTGCACAAACTACCAACACGGGGGTATCGTCCGAAAATGTGTTAAGCAAAGAATGGCAAACACCTATCGGAAAATTTTCGCTACTAACCTTAACACCTATTAGTCTAACGGAATTGCAGTACACTATAAAAACTTCTACTACCACTGATGGCGGAAGTGCCACTTTTTATATGAATAAAGAGGTTGAAGAAAATAATATAGCGCCAACATCTGTAAACAATAATAATATAAACATTTATCCAAATCCCTTCAGTAGCTCTGCTACTATTACAATAGACGAATCCATTATTATTGGTGAGGCAGGATTCTTACTTACTATTTATGATCTGCTTGGAAAAGAAGTGAAGAAAACAAAAATCTTTACGCATCAATCGTCAATTGAAAGGAGTAAACTGACGAACGGAATATATTTATATAAAATTGCCGATGACAATGGTGTTATAGAAACAGGAAGAATAAGTCTGAATTAATTTAAGAATAAAAAATAAAATATTTATGAAAAAGATAGCAATATTTATTATATTTGTATTTTCAGTTATAGGAACGAAAGCACAGGTATTTCAAGAATGGACTGCAAGATATAACGGAGTAGATTCTTTATTTGACGGGGCATCGGCAATAGATGCACACAGTTGCATATATGTAACAGGCACTACAATGCAATTCAATCAAGCATATAATCGATACGAGAATCATATTGTTATATTGCGATATAATCAAAATGGAACGACACTATGGGCAGTAGTGGATACTAATATAGAAGCCTATGCAAGGAACATTGTGACCGATAATAATTGTAATATTTATACAACAGGTTCAAGAAATATAAACGGCAATGTTGATTTTTTCACCAGCAAATATGATTCAGCAGGTGTAAAGCAATGGGAAGCTGTTTATGATAATCCACAGCATAATTACGATGAAGTAAATTCAATAGCGATTGATAATACAGGCAGTAATATTTATGTGGGAGGTAACAGCACAACTGGAACAACTCTTATTAAATATAGTTCATCGGGTGTTGAACAATGGGTGGCAAATTACAATGTAAATACAGGTATGAGTTCACCACAAATATATGCTATTGCCATTGATGCAAGTAATAATATTTATGTAACTGGAGTCAGAGCTACTACCGTTAGTCAGGCTGATTATCTTACAATAAAATATAATAATTCCGGAGTGCAGCAATGGGTTGCATTTTATAATGGGCCTAGCAATGGGAATGATGCAGCATCCGCTATTGCCATAGATAAAAATGATAATATATACGTAACAGGTACAAGTTGGGATATTAATACAAGTTCTGATTTTGCTACTGTGAAATATAATAAAAACGGCATTCTGCAATGGGTAGCCAGATATAACGATGCAGCAAATGGTGATGATAATGCCATTGCGATTGCTGTAGACGGAAAAGGGAATATAGATGTTTTCGGAAGCTACAATACTTCATTAACAGGATCGGGTTATGCAACTGTTCAATATAGCAAAAACGGTACGGTAAAATGGGTACAATTATATAACGGACCCACTCTTTCAACCATTCCAGAAGCAATGACATTAGACACGGCGGGAAATATTTATGTAACTGGAATGAGCGGAGATATGATGTCAACTACTGTATATGATTATGCGACAATCAAATACTTGCAAAAAGGGGATTTAGCGTGGGTTATGCGTTATAACGGCAATGCCAGTGGTTTTGATTACGCGAAAGCAATTGCTGTGGATACTAGGGAAAATGTATATGTAACAGGAGCCAGTCAGGGAACAGGAACCGGATTTGATATGGTTACTGTGAAGTACAGTGATATAAGCAACTCGAATAATCCATTTGATTTTGTGGGGAAATATCATAATATGGGATTGGATTATCTTTATTTAAATAAAGATAGTATAGCAAAGGATTCTATTATAAGGTTATTAGATATAAATAAAATAATGAGTATATTTATTTGTAATAATGAAAATGATATTATTGTTAAATCCCAAAAAGCATTTAATAACATAAAAAATAACAGCAGCCCAAATAGCAATGAATGCGGTATGCAGAAAATGGAATATGATTATTTGAAAGTAATTATTATTGCTATTAAATCTATAGACACTAATGATAATGTAAATAGCTTAAAAACATTTATAAATAAAATTACTGATATTGAAGGTATAGTATTAAATAATAATAGTTTAGGAACAAATGTTAAGGCTAAAATTTTAATGGCCTCTTCAATCGCAAGATATAGTATTACTTATTGGTTTATTCAAACAAGTGATGGTGCAAAGTCCGCTCCAAAGAAATGGTGGAAATGGTTAATTATTGGTGCAGCAGATGTTATTGGTTTTGTGGCAACATCTGAATCGCTTGACCCACTTTTTGCTGTTGGGTGTGGGGTATTTACATCGTCAGTAGCAGACTTTTTTTTACAAGAAAAATAGCTATTATATTAATTTTTACTAAATTCTAATTGTTATATTATAGGATTATGAAAAGAATAATTATTTTATTATTAACTTTATTTATTATTAGCGATATCCTTCATGGTCAAAAAGACACTATAGCGAATAAAACAACAAAAAATTCAAACCGTCTTTATTATGGCTTTTCCGCTAATTATAAAACAAATTTTATTAATGTGAACAATTTGAACAACAGATTGAAATTGTTCAATTATCCAGAACTACCTTATGCAATGAATTCTTTTGGAGGACGATTTTATTTACATACTGAACCTGATAAAATGTTTGTTGTGTTGGAATTAGATGAACTCATGCTGAATAAAGAAAATGCAAATAATAAAATTAAATTTAATAATTACATATCTTCTGTTAATTGGGCATACAAGATACTTGATAAAAGAAGATGGTTTTTATATCCTATACTGGGTGTTGGATTTACCCAGTTAAATTTTAAAATAATAGATAAAAACAATACATCAAATACATTCAATCAGTCAATTTCAAACCTTAACGGCATGAATGAAATTTATACAAATCAAAAGAAAAATATATGGAATTTGAATGTAGGAACAAATTTAGATTGGTTAATTTCAGAAAGAATTAAAAATGAATATTACATTGGATTAGAGGCAGGATATAGAATACAGTTAACAAAAATTAAATGGCAGACGAATAACAACAATCTGTCTGATGCTCCAAATGTTAATTTTAGCGGGCTTTACATCGGTGTACATTTGACTTTTTTATAATTTTTATAAATGAAAAAAACGTAAAAGCAAAATAATTGCAAACTTGCTATACATTATCAGGCAAACCAAAGTGTGCATTATTCTTATTCTTCATGTCAGTGATAAATATTTGCATACAATGTTTTTTAAAAAAAATAATATTACTAAGTTTCTTGTTTTGTAGTATATCTTGGGATATCCATGCACAGTTTAATATAGGATTAGATATTGGTGGTAATATATCTAATGCTGGTTTTAAAGTTAATAACGATAATTCTAAAAAATTTACTTTACTCCATCAGGAATGGTTTTCTATTGGTATTTTTATGCAAAATAATGCTTCTGAAAAATTTTTATTCAGCATAGGTATAAATCAAGTCTATAAAGGGTTTAAAGTATTCTATAGCAATGGAACGGAATATGGATCATACGCTCAAAGATATAGTTCTTTTGAGTTTCCTTTTATTCTTTCAATGTACTTACCGGTTATAAAGAAGAATAAAAATTGTTTTAAAGGGATAGCAGGTGCTTCTTTGCAATATTTTAATTCAAATAATAAAGTTGGGGTTATTGGCAGTGCCGGTTTTGCTTACGAATTTAAACTAAAAAAAATAGGTATTTTTAATTTAGATTTAATATATAACCATAGCTTTAATATTATGGATGAACCAATAATTAAACAATCTATCTCAGGAATAAACTATGAAACAGTGTTGATCTACAGGGGTAGTTACTTATCTTTGGGTTTACGTTATTATTTTTTTCGCAACAGGATTAAAAGTACTGATTAATAATTTGTAGTTTTAACTAAAATAAGCCCATGAAGATGTTATTAATTTTTGTGCCTGTATTTTTATTGTTAAACTTTATTAACTATATCTGCGAATCATTCCCTCAGCACAAAGGTGGCACTTGATTCGATTCGTATTTTTTGCGCATTTTATCCTGTGCGATTTAAAGGCTGCACAGGGTTCCCGTTACTCAATGCTTACTAATTGATAGTAAAAATGGGGGTGCAAAGGTAAAAATATTCCTTAAAATAACAAAAGAAATATATTATTTTTCAAGATTTGACAATGGTGTGTATTTCTTCAGCTACATCTTCCATCAGCCACATGGGTGTTGAAGTTGCACCGCAAATACCTACTGATTTAACGTTTTTGAACCATGTTGAATTCAACTCATCTTTATCGGAAATCATGTATGTTTTTGCATTTACCTTGAGACAAACTTTGTACAAATAGATTCCATTTGCACTTTTTTTACCGCTCACAAATATGATTACTTCGTGATCTGCTGCAAATTTCCTTAGTTGTGGTCCGCGATTGGAAACCTGACGACAAACGGTATCGTTTGCTACAAAGCGTATGGGGATTTTGTTCGCTTCGATACGTTGACGGATAATGCTGATTATTTTTTGGAAACCTTCGGTACTTTGTGTTGTTTGAGAATAAAAAAACACAGGTTTTGAAAGGTCAATTTTATTAATATCGTCTTCGGAGTTAACAATTATAGCATGATTCAGCGTTTGACCTAGTAGACCATTTACTTCGGCATGACCTTCTTTTCCATAAATAACAATTTGTCCGTTTGTTTTTTTCATATCGTCAAACCCTTTGCGGATGCGGTTTTGGAGTTTTAGTACAACAGGGCAGGAAGCATCAATCAGTTCAATGTTGTTCTCTACGGCTATACGATACGTTTCGGGTGGCTCGCCATGCGCACGAATAAGTACTTTGCAGTCGTGGATATTCTTTAGTTCTTCCGGAGTAATGATTTGCAAACCTATTTGGTTTAAGCGGTCTACTTCTTTATTGTTATGTACAATATCACCAAGACAATATAATTTTCCTGATTTTTTTAGTTCTTCTTCGGCAACGCTAATGGCAAATACAACTCCAAAACAAAATCCTGAATTTTTATCAATCGTTATTTGCATGGACGAAAATTATTTGTCTTTACCCATAAAGTCGGATATATTTGTGCAAATAGTAATGGTGTTAGGTGAGCCGTATAAATGATAGCGATTACGTGCATAGCTCAAATAGAATTTCGAAACCCGGATGCCAAAACCCCAGCTAAAGCCAACCGTAGAAAGCCGGGAATCAACCACCATTTCTTTGCGACGCATATAATTGTAACCGAATCGCAGGGCGAAATTTTTACCCGGAAGAAATTCACCTCCAATAACAAAGTGACGTAGCACTTTATCAGTAAATTTAGAAAACTTTTTAGGTGGCAATGGCTCTCCGGTTAATGGATCAACTGTTGGAGCCGGATTATTAGGGTCGGAATAAGTTAAATCAAACTTTTCCAGATGCTGTGCAACCAGAGAAAAGCGCAAAGGCACATGCTCCATTTTTTTAGATGCTGCCAGTTGAATTTCTAAAGGGATTGATTCTTTGTTATCTTCTCGATAGGGTTTTACTTCGCGTCCTAAATTGCGTGCAAGCAATGAAACAGCAATGCCATGTTTATTGTTATGATAAGTAATCCCCATATCTACTGCTAGTCCAAACGAATAGTAATTATACATGGTTGAATAAATCGCTTTGATATTAGCACCAATATCAAATGCCGAATCCAGTGGCTTTGCCCATCCTTCGGTAATAGCAATGTCGTTAGCATGAAACTCTCCAGTTTGCAAACCTGTTTCATCAGCTTCAATAAAACTCCCGTAATTGACATATTGCACAGCAGAATTTACTATTCCGAATTTTTTGAAATTATGAGCATAAGAGGCAAATCCATATTTTACACCAGCAAAATAACTAACAAAACTTAATGCTAATTTATTATTCATTTTTTCGCTAAGTAAAGAAGGATTAGCTAAAGACAGACATAAATCATCATCCTTAATAGCAAGAGGCGTTCCTCCCATCGACGATATTCGTGCAGAGTTGGGAAGATTCAACGATGAATAAGTTGAGCTTCCACCTATTTGGGAATATCCAACAGATATACAAAATAAAAGTAAAAATAGGAAAGTGAATGTTTTGTTAATCATGCTAATTATGATATCAATAAATTTTGTCCGCAAACGAATCATCTTTTTAAATATTTCATTGCAATGATTTTTTTTGCTAGTGTAAATTTGAAAAGACAGTAGTAAAAAATGTTCCTAAAAAAATAAAATAAGCAATTGTAACAAGGAATGCCAAAGAAGAAAGGCAAATGCCAATGATGCTGCAAATTCTACCGGCGTTGATATTGCTTAATGATGCGGCAGTATAACTGTCAGGATTTTGTTTGTACAGCACTTTGTCTTTGTTCGCCATGGTTACAGAAATAATTCCCAGTATAAGACCGATTAGTCCACAAAAAACTAAAGAGCAAATACCCATTACAAGTACACCAGTGGCATTAGGTAAAGGAATTTGATTATTATTTGTAACGGTATCCATTGATAAAAACATTTAAAGATTATTTCTTTTTCTTCGTTTAAAAGAGAATTTTGATTCTTCGCCATGGAAAATTCTTCGAATATTTTTCCGATGAGTGTAAGGCACAAAAAGCGCAACAAGAATTGAGAATAATATCAGGGAGTGTGTTTGTGCTCTAAAAATGAATATTACAGCAATAGGAAAAATAATGGCAGCAACAATTGATCCCAGGGAAACATAATGCCATAAAATAAAAACCAAAATAAAAATACCGATTGAAAAAAGAATAGCCCATGGGAAAATCGCGATGGCAATGCCAACTAAAGTAGCAATTCCCTTTCCTCCTCTGAATCCGGCAAAGACAGGAAAAACATGACCAATCAATGCTGCTGTTCCCATCATTAATTCAAAGTTGATAAAGAGATAATCTTGTGAAAACCCATAATGTAAAAGTGCGGCAGCACGAATAACTATCCAACCTTTAAATACATCCATTAATAACACAGGAATTCCGGCACCGATACCGAGTGTACGAATGGTGTTAGTGGCACCGGCATTTTTGCTTCCAAATTCACGAACATCAACTCCATACAAGAGCTTTCCCATCCAAACGGCTGATGGAATAGATCCAATAAGGTAAGCTGTAAGTACAGCCAGTGTTTCAAGTAAAAGAAATTCTGGTATCATAATTATTCGTTTACGGGTTTGAACTTTTTTAGAAATTTTTTCATGGTTGCTTCGGTACACGTATAATAACTATAAGCAGGTCCGTTTTCAACTTTCATTTGTCTGTTATCGGGCTTCGTATCTGTTATGTATTTTGCAAATTCGTTGTTCGAAGAAATACCCGACATGATTTTATTGGAATAGGAGAAGAAGTACCACTCGAATTTATCAGGTTGTAAGTAAATGTTTATTACATCACCACTTTTCTTTTTTACGATCTCTACAATACCATAAACACTTTTGTTTATCTGTGTTTTATTAATATTGCAAATGCCAATTTGTCCTTCAGCTACGTATGATTTGGTACTTTTGTTCCATTTAAATTGAAGACCGGTAAGAAAGAAAGTATGCACAAGTTCAGAAGGATAATGTTTAAATGAACCCAAACTCATTTCCGAAATAAATTTATCTGCTTTTTCAACACCTAGAATTTCGGCGAGAGATTTAGTATATGTTTCACTTGAAAGATCAGCGGCGGGTAGACTTGTGTTCTTCTCTAAACTTTGACTGATAAGCTTTAAGGCATCATCATTAAAGAAAAAATCAATGGCCATTACAAGGTTCATGGATGCTGAATCAGGAATGATATAATGGCGTACGTTTCCGTAAGCGGCAATTTTTACCTGTCCAATGTTGCTTGCAATATCAATTTTACCTTCACCATAAGTCATGCATTTGCTTCTATTCAAGCTTAAATAATTACCCGGTTGATTAATTTGTTTAAGTTTTTCTTTTGTTGAAATTCTGAATTCTTTCGTGATTTTATCAAAGGAAATGAATCCATTTGCTGACACAAGTTCAACATCGGTTGCTTTGAATTTACTACGCAAAAAAGCAGAATACACCTGGTTCGTGTCATTGGAAAATAAAATACCAGCGGATAAATTTTTATTATTAATATCTTTTAGTGTTGTTGAAATGGGGATGTATATTTCGTTAGGGTTAATATCAGAAATAAACTTTATCCAGGAGGGCTTGATAGTATCACAATCATTTTTAATTTTAAAAGCACCATCAAAATTTAAGAATTCATTTCTGGCCGTAAGGTTTATATTGCCAACATAAGCAAATTCAGAACTAAGACTAAATGCCGTTGAATCTGTTATTGTTCCAATGGCATAGGTTTGAGTTGTGGTGTCAACGGCTACTTTAGAAAAGTTAATTTGTTCTTTTTTTCCTGTTTCATCTATATAATCGTAATTGGCAACTGCATTGTAATTTTTCTTTGATAAAATATTAACAATTGCATTGTACATGGTATGATACTTAGTAGTAGTATTTGCAAGAATTTGTGCATTGTCCAGGGGTTTCATTTCGGCTTTTTTCAGAATAGTCACTTTCCCTTTACTTGGGAAAATAGCAGCATCGGCGACTTTGATAAATTTAACATCCTGACAATAAATTATATTATCTTTTAAATTGTATTTAGCCCGAGGGGAGAAGAATCGAAGCGAATCCTGCGCTGCATTGGTTGAAATAAATTCAGAACCGGAAATGTCAATATCGGCTAGTTCTTTCAAAGTCATATTTTCAATACCGGCAGGTTGTTTGTTGGTATTATTAGCCAATTCAATTTCGGATTTATCCATGAACCAATCAAACTCATCCATAAAGCAAATATACTCATTAACGGGGAACTCAACTTTTGATGAACCACCATTCGATTTGAATTCTCCTTTACGTTCCTTAAAATCGACATGCCCTTTGTAATTAAGTGTTCTGAAAGCTAATTGAGTGAGATCGTAAGATTTTAATCTAAAGTCAGAAGTGTCGGCATCAAAAATATGTTGTTTGAATTTGAAATTTTTCGAATCCATTTCAGCATCATTAAACTCCATCGTGCCATTGCCTGTTAATCCTTTAGGTGTTAGAGTTAATGCGCCATTCATTTTGGATTTTAGATCGTACATGGCAATAGATTTCTTATCTTTTTTGATTACCATTTCATTTTTATAGGGTGCCCAGTGTTCAATCACATCCTCGCCTTTTACATTGGGGTATTCAACAGCGCCAATCTGTTCTTTTAAATCATAACTATATGCATTTGCGTTCATAGAATCGGGGAAGAACATAAAGTTATTTGATTTAGAAACCGATGTTAAATAGGTGAGGGTGCCATTTCCTTGAAATCCCTGATTGCTTAATTTTATCTGATTATTAAAAGTACCTTTACCTCCGTAAGCTTGTAATCCGGATTCTCCGGTACTTCTTACAAATCCTAGAGAATAATCTGGTTGAACTCTAAGTGGCTCAACTATATCAGGAAAGATACCTCCTGAAACCAAGTACCCATTGAGTTTTAGATTATCGGTTTTAAAGTTATCGAGACTATCCAGCTTAAATGGATCAACATGATAATAGAATTTACTTCGGTTATAGATTCCGTTTATAATAGATTTTCTGTCGTAGTAAACATAAGATTCCTTCTTGCTTACAAAGGATGGGAATTGTCCAAAAGGATAAAAGCCCGATTTATTCTTTTGATGATCAATAAATATTTCACCATTTAAATTTTCGATTACCGTTTTTACTTTAACTAAGGGAAATTCTCCGTTGATATCTGCCTTAAATGAATGAACTTTAAAGCTAAGAGAGTCAGTCATTGGCAAATTAAGTTTGAATTTATCGTATTCGAAGGAACATTGTTTTCCATAAAAGTCGAACAAACCTGCATGCACTCTACCCTCAAAAGTAAAATCGCGATTCTTTTTAACAATAATTTCCTGACCTTTAGGATAAACATAAACTTTTTGTGTGTCACTTAATAAAATTTGTTTAACACCGCGTATGGTCATATCAAAGTTTAGTAAGCTAATGCTTGCATTTGGTTTCCCTGAGATTGCAGAATTAAATTGCAAAGCGTCGTAATCAACTTTATGAACTTTTGCACTTAGAAATTGATTTATTTTTTCAGTTATGATGAACATTTTATCGTCCTCGTCATACAACAAAAAACCTTTAGTAGCCATACGGATAGCTTGGGCTTCGGCTATTTCCTGGCCAACACCCATATACTTTGCAAATTCGTTAACAGTGATTGTTTTTCTTTTTAATTTTAATGATAAATCGCGAATAATCACAAGAGGGTGTATGTTATCAATTCCTTGTAATTGATCGTAACGATAGCCGCTGAAATAATCATACGATTCAAAGAAAGCTTCACTTTCGGTTCCAACTCCTTTAACCATTTTAAAATCTATTTTTGGTTCATTGGTTTTCCAATACAAACCTTCAATATAGAAATCAAGTTTATGAAAAGAATCATGAAAAGGCGTATTGGCAACACCATTATCTTCCCTGAATAAAACCAAATCTTTGGTTTCATTTAAATATTTGAATTGAAGACCTGGGTGATAAATGGAATCTTTATCCCAATATATGGTTACAGCTGCTCTTTGCGATGTAATCTTATCTTTGCGGATAGAATAGGTCTTTGATGAAGTAGTAACAAATTTCTTTTTATCACGATAGAAAAAGAGGTAAGCATCTTTTTGCTTATCACCTGTTCCAATCAAACTAGCACCATGCATGGAGAATCCTCCTTCATAATCAATATTTTCAAAAATGTTTGGGATTTTAAAACGCTTACTGTATGATTCAAATTGAGGAAATTGAGCTTTTTCAGTAGTAACATCAGGCATTACTTTTTCTGAAAGTTTTCCTAACAGAAAAGTTGAGAAATACCCTTTATGGTAAAACTTAACAGAATCAGCTGTGTATTTATATTGTTTTAAAATAATTTTATACTTATCCAGTTCGGCATAAACATTATTCTCATCAAAGCCCGCACGTTTCCATGTTACTTTTCCACCTTTACCTACCCATTCGTTTGTAATAGGATAATAGATGCCATTCGTGTTATAGATATTGGCGCTATCCTTACATGCATAACATACAAGATTTGAAGCAGGAAAAACAATTCGAGGTACTGAATCATATTCAAACGTAAATTCTTTGCTTGATGACTTCCATTCTGTAGTATTTGATTTATATAAAATATTTTGAGAAACCAACAAATAGCTTATGTTAATAAATGATGTAAACTGAGTGCTGGTTGGTCTATTAATAAGTTTTTCAAGGCTGGCCTGCCATGAAGCAAAACTTTTTTCTGATTGATTGGTGGTGATGAAACTTTGGAAGGTTGATAAATAATTTTTAAAATGAGGAAGCGCCTTCATCTTTTTCTTTAACATCAGATTTGATGTTGCGATTATTTGTTTTTTATGGTTATCAGTAAATTTTCCCGTTGTCCATGACAAGGTAAATGCTTCCATAAAATCCTTTGCCTCTTTCTTTTCATCTTTATTGTCCTGGTCTTCGAAAAAAGTTTTCAGTTCTACAATAAATTTTGTTGGATCTGTTGAAAAGGGTTTAACTGCTTGTGAAAATCCAAAAAATGAAATGTTGAGAAAAATAAATAAAAAACAAAAACCACTCAATTTCATACGCTGATAAACTTAAAATTCTTTTAATAAATAATTAAATGGATAGAATTATTTTTACAAATTCTTCAGCATTGAGCGAAGCGCCACCAACCAGACCACCATCAACATCGGGATTTATACACAGTTTCCCGATATTCGAAGCATTGCAACTTCCGCCATAAATAATTGAAATATTCTCCGCATTAGTTTCTCCATATTTGCGAGCCACTAATGAACGAATAAATTTATGCATTTCCTGAGCTTCTTCCGGGGATGCGTTGACTCCTGTTCCTATTGCCCAAACTGGCTCATACGCAATGATCACTTTATTTATTTCAGCTTGAGTAAGGAAAAACAAACCTTCATCCAATTGTTTTTTTACAACATCAAAATGCTTTTCAGATTTGCGGTCGGATAACATTTCACCGCAACAGAATATAGGGATCAGATCATTTTTTAAAGCCACAATAACTTTTTTCCTGAGCAGGTCACTTGTTTCATTAAAATATGCACGGCGCTCAGAGTGCCCAACCAAAACATATTCAGCTCTAGCAGAACGTATCATTTTAGCGGATACTTCTCCGGTATATGCCCCTTGTTCTTCTGATGAGCAGTTTTGTGCCCCGATATGAAAAGTGTTTTTAAATACTATTTCTGAACACGAGCCAATAAACGGGAATGGAGGAATCAGAATAATAGTTGGTGTGCCTTTGTGGCCTTTCTTAAAATTTTTCTTTAATAAAAAGGCAATTTCCTTGAGTAGTTCACGAGCTTCAACATTGTCGGTATTCATCTTCCAATTGCCGGCTATAATCTTTTTTCTCATAATTTTATTAGTTAAATCTGATTCTTGGGTCCAATATACTATAAATGATATCTACAAAAATAGTAATAAAAATTAACATAACCGAAATAAATAGAATAGAGCCCATCACAACAGGAAAATCGTATTTTTCAAGACTATCGACAATAACTATTCCCATCCCTTTCCAGTCGAAAACATATTCAACAAAAACGGCCCCTGCTAACAAACCGGCCAGCCATCCGGAAACAGCAGTGATAACGGGGTTCATCGCATTACGAAAAGCATGTTTAATAATCACCTGAAATTTAGATAATCCTTTTGCCCGAGCAGTACGGATAAAATCTTGCGATAAAACATCAAGCATTGAACTTCGGGTGAGTTCAACAATCACGGCCAGTGGTCGTATCCCTAATGTAAGTGCAGGTAATATTAAATTCTTTAAATTTAGATGTTCACCTTCACCAAAATCATCTATAGTATATAAACTGCCTATCATATTCAAGCCGGTTACATCTGCTAACAGATATGCAAAAATCCAGGCGATTAGAATAGCCGCCAGGAACGAGGGCAGCGACATTCCAAAAACTGATAAAATCATAGAACTTTTATCAAACCAACTGTTTTTATATACCGCTGCGAAAATGCCTATGGTAACTCCAACAATAAAAGCAAACATGACCGCCGTTACTGCTAATATAGCTGTATTTGGAAATGCTTCAGCGATAATGGAATCAACCTTTTTCTTGCTTTGATACGATCGTCTGAGGTAGGGGTATTTTAACACAATTACTTTATTGCCCGACAATGCGAACAACTTTGTATGTTGTGAATACTTTGTTGAGTCCAAATACCAATAGCTTTCTTTATCCACATTATTATGAATAGAAACAGGCGAAAGGTCGTTTAGATAATTAAGGTATTGTGTGAGCCATGGTTTGTTTCGTCCAAGATCTTTATTAATTGCTTCTATGGATGAAATGTCGGCTCTTTGTCCGAGCATCATGCGTGCAGGGTCACCGGGTAAGATATTAAACAGAAAAAAAACAACAGTTACAACACCCCACAATACCAACAAGCCGTAAAAGATTCTTTTTAAAATAAAAATGATCACCAGTAATGTCGTTCAGGTATTATTTCAGGTATTTTTCTTTGGTTTTGGAATAGGTTGGAAAGTCATTGTAATGCCATTTTCTGACAACCGTACCGTTATGAAGCAATACTAAACCGGGATTTGAACGAATCATTGTTTTTAATGCTGTTTCGTCCATAGAATAGATGGGGAATTGTGTTTGGGCCTCGTGGCGGAAATCATCTACATCGTTTTTTCCCGATCCGGTTAAACCAACAAATGAAAAACTGTCCTTTTCACATAGCTTTTGAAATTCATTGATTTTTAAAAATGATTCTTTATGCGTTTCTCTCAAATTATGAGCAACTATAATAAATTGATATCCCTGATTGCCAATAATTGAAGGGGTTAGGTCGTTACCCGACTCATCCATAATTATAAAATCGTGAATTGGAGCTTGCTTGTATGGCTGAATAATTTCTTTTCGTTGATCCTGAAACTCCCAGTTGGCAACCCAAACCGTATCCTGCCATGGAAAATTATCAGAAGGATATTCCTTTACTTCTCCGGTTTTCTTATTTTTATAAATTAAGAATATTTTAGCTTTCTCCGGTGTTGCCACAATCTGTTCAGAGATTTTATTTCCTTCTTTCCATGGTAAGAAATCAATCAGGGGTAGATGACGATACGAATAAACAGAAATAAATAATGGGAAAAGAATGGCAACAATTAAAAACACCAATTGCAATTTGAAATTCAAACTAGGTTTTGAAAAATAGCGAGTTAAGAGAATAACTATAACTAATACCAACAAAACAACATTCTTATAAAATGTTTCCCAATTAGTAAGTTTTATGGCATCTCCGAAGCAACCGCAATCGCTTACGGGATTATTTATTGCAGATAATAAAGTTAAGGTTGTGAATCCAACCATCAAAACTAAGGATGCCCATGTGGCAATTTTAGGTTTTAAATTAAAAACAAGTGCTGCACCAACAGCGAATTCAATTGCGCATAGAATAATAGCTAAATAAAGTACCGAAGGAATGAGCCATTCCATATTATAAACTTCCAGGTATTCAGTAAATTTATAGGTTAAGCCCATAGGGTCTACACCTTTTACAAAGCCAGAGAACATAAATGTAAGCCCAACAATCAACCGGCTAATAATTCTTAATGCTTTCATAGTATGTATTTTTTATTTTTCAAATTCAATTTTTATAAGTGCAAAAACAGCATAGTTAATCATATCGTAATAATTAGCATCCACGCCTTCCGAAACAAATGTTTTTCCGTTATGGTCTTCAATTTGTTTGATGCGCATCAGTTTCATCAGTATAATATCTGTAAGCGAATTAATGCGCATTTCGCGCCATGCTTCGCCATAATCATGATTTTTATTTTCCATCAACGATTTCGATTGTTGAAAGTAGTTGTCATACAAAGCTATTGCATCATCAACAGGTAAATTTACATTGGAACTTTCTTTCAGTTCAATCTGTATCAACGCCATAATTGAATAATTAACAATACCGATGTATTCGCCTCGAATATCGTCATCCACCATTTGTGTCCCCTTTTCCTCGATGCTTCTGATACGTTGTGCTTTAATAAAAATCTGATCGGTAATGGAGGGCGTACGCAAAATTCTCCATGCGGTACCGTAGTCATTAAGTTTCTTTACGTATATGTCCTTGCAAATTTTAACTATGCTGTCGAATTGTTTGGAAGTATTGTTCATAGATAATTTATAATTTAGCAATCTGAATTTAAATCAACCGAATGCTTCATTCTAATCTTATAAAAAGCAAAAATACTATTTTTTCACAATTTTATTCATTCAACTGTGGAGGAAAGTTGATTGCGCCTGAATTGCCCTTAGTGATGGGCATTTTAAATATTACACCTGACTCTTTTTACGATGGAGGAAAATACCAGAACGAAAAATCAATTTTGAAGCGAGTGGAGCAAATGTTAAGCGAAGGTGCCGGCATAATTGACATCGGTGCAGTTTCCACAAGACCGGGTTCTCAATCAGTTGACAAAAAAGAAGAGCACAATCGTTTAATTCCCGCATTGAAAGCTG
>Ga0172375_10001726_pt1 | contig 34983 bp, 35 predicted proteins | sample LakKiv1m_FD_114537 | JGI IMG/M metagenome (GOLD analysis project Ga0172375, IMG submission 114537) | Freshwater microbial communities from Kabuno Bay, South-Kivu, Congo - kab_092012_11.1m | ecosystem: Environmental > Aquatic > Freshwater > Lake | place: Democratic Republic of the Congo... | reverse complement strand
TCCGGGATATTGGCAAACGGAGGAAGCTCTTTCTCGTGCGTTCCCCACCCCATCTCGGCGGGAGAAATCGCTTCCTCTCTCAGGCCTTCAATGCTCCACGTCCCCACGAACTCGTCCACTTCTCTGGGCCTGTTTGTAATTTGAGTGTCACGCTCACTGATATGAATAGTGCGAACGCCCAAATTCATGGCAAGCGGCGCGAACCGCTCCTCCCGAATGAGGTGTTCCAGGAGTTTTTTTCTTTTTTTGGGAATCGAGTTATGCCGCATCACGCTTTCGGCAATATCAACAAGCCCCTGTTTAGTGAAATGAGAGATCAGGCCGGGATTGGCCCCGTGATCAATGACCGCTGTCGTCGACAGATCGTCCCATTTTTCGACCGCGCGGCGGATGGCCATTTGCTTGAAATAAAGAGATTTCTCGAGGGGCGTTTTTTTGTCAATATTCGCATAGGGATCCCACTCCTCCACGGAAGTATTGATGTACAGAACCTGATTCTCATGGCACCAGTTCAGCATATCCAGGCAATCGATATTCCACGCCAAATCAACAATGAGTCCGCCCGGTCCCACGTGCCTGGACAAAGTGCGGGCGACGTTAATCGGCATAATCCTTTCCTGAAAATATCGGACGCCCTTTTGAATCCAAGGCTTCAGTTCTTTGCGCTTATCCACAAAATCGATGACAGTGATATTTTTATAGGGAACCCGGATATGTTTCACCAGAATGGGAAGGGTGCATTTCGCCACCGAACCGTACCCGATAATCAGGATTCTGCCTTTGAATTCCGCCATAATTTGCACCTCGCTTGTATTTTTAAACGTTGTCCGGAAAAATTTTCTTTCCCGAAAGTTTCAAAAATAAATTTTCTTTCCTTAACCTTATCGGCGCATTTTCCGTGAATTTAACAAATTCCATTAAAAAATTTTACGTTTTCCGAAATTCCCGGAGAAAAATAACCGGGGTTTGGAGCCGAAAATATTTTCCTCCGCGCCAGCAACCGGCTGATTTGACATCCGAAGTTCAAAATGCGAGAATCGCTCCAATTAAGATTGACGCGATTTTGAAAAGAAGCTATTATTGGTGGCGCTTTTTGCCCTTCGTTTTCAAACCCCATTTTAATTAAAGGATTTGGAATGCAGAAGCTTGTGAATATACCCGATTTGTGCGCGAAAGCCCGCGAAATGCGGTGTGAAATCATCCGCATGCTGGGAGAAGCCGGTTCGGGACATCCCGGAGGATCTCTTTCCTGCGCGGACCTTTTGACGGCACTCTATTTTAACGCGCTGAAACACGACCCCAAAAACCCGAAATGGCCCGACCGGGACCGGTTGGTGCTCAGCAAGGGGCATGGCGCTCCGGCATTGTACGCGGCTCTCGCGCTATGCGGTTATTTCCCGAAAGAACAATTGCTCACGCTCCGCCAGCTGGGAAGCCCTCTTCAGGGACATCCGGACATGAGAAAACTTCCAGGCCTTGAGGCCTCAACCGGCTCTCTGGGACAGGGACTTTCCATCGGGATCGGAATCGCGCTTGCTCAAATCCTGGATAAAAAAGACTATCGCACTTACGTCGTCCTGTCCGACGGAGAATGCAATGAAGGGCAAATATGGGAAGCCGCCGCCTCGGCCGCGCATTTCAAACTGAATCATTTGATCGCCATTCTCGACTACAATAAATATCAGCTGGACGGAGCCGTTAAAGACATTCTCGACATGGAACCCATGGCTAAAAAATGGGAATCCTTCGGCTGGAACGTGTGTGAAATCGACGGACATAATATGGTTGAAATCCTGGAAGCTCTCGAGTGGGCGGAAAAGCAAGGCGGGGCCCCTTCGATGATTATCGCCCACACCATCAAGGGAAAAGGCGTATCGTTCATGGAAAACAACAATAATTTCCACGGCGTCGCCCCGACCCAAGAAGAAACGGTGAAAGCGCTTCAGGAATTGGGAGGAAAATGACCGCCATGGCAATCGAAAAGAAGTTGGGGGCCGCAACACGGGACGCGTACGGGAAAGCCCTGGTTCAGCTTGGAAAAACGAACCCAAAAGTTGTGGTTCTCGACGCGGATCTTTCCAAGTCCACCAAAACAGCCGCTTTCGGACAGCAATTCCCGGACCGTTTTTTTGACATGGGAATCCAGGAAGCCAATATGGTCGGAGTCGCCGCCGGCCTCGCCGCCCAGGGAAAAATTCCTTTCGTTTCCAGTTTCGCGTGCTTTCTCATCTGCAAGACTCATGATCAGCTCCGGATGTCGGTCGCGTTCCCCGAATTAAACGTCAAGATCGTAACTTCGCACGGAGGCATCAGCGTAGGAGAAGACGGCGCTTCTCAACAGAGCATCGAAGATATCGCCCTGGTCTGCACGCTTCCCGGCTTCGTCGTCATGATCCCGGCCGATCAGTATTCCGCCGAAAAACTTGTGCTGCAAGCCGCTGAGTGGAAAGGCCCGGTTTACATTCGTACCGGACGCCCCAAAGCGCCCATCCTTTATAACGAGAATTCCTCTTTCCAAATCGGAAAAGGCGTCCGCCTGCGCGAAGGGACCGATGTGACGCTTGTCGCGAACGGACTGCAGGTCTTTGAGGCGCTGTGCGCGCAGGAAACACTGAAGGGAAAAGGTATCCGGGCTTCCGTCGTGGACCTCCACACCATAAAACCCCTGGATCAAGCGCTTCTTCTCGAAGAAGCGAAACGCACGGGGGCTTTTGTGGTCTGTGAAGAGCATCAAATCTGGGGAGGGTTGGGAAGCGCGGTCGCGACGTTCTTATCGAAAGAATATCCGGTTCCGGTGGAATTTGTGGCCATTCAGGACACTTACGCCGAATCCGGGAAACCGGATGAGTTGCTTGAGAAATACGGTCTTACGGCGCCTTACATTGTCGAAGCCGCGGAACGTGTTCTTGCCAAAAAAAGCAGTTTGACCCGCGCTTGATTTTTCTGAAAAATTTCTAACGGAAGCAAACTTTAGACTTCGTCTGCCCCGAAACGGTAAGTATAACGGGCACTTTGCCTCTGACGATTCACTCCAATCGCCCGTTTGGTCATCAAAGAATACCAGCGTTTCAAATGAACCGACGTACGGTATAAAACCGGCACTTTCTCTTCGCCAACCAACGGAGTCATGCTTAAAAAGCTGTCCCGCCGAAGCGAAAAAACCGTGGGATCAAAAGCGGAACGCGACATAAACGGTGAATTGGAAGTCGGAAACGCGCGAAACAACGAAGTTTCCTGCTTTTGCGATTTCAGAGGATCGAAATTCAAAAGGTTGCTGAACTGGGGCTGATACGCGGCCTGCGATTTATACATCAATGAATCCATGGAAGCGCTTTGCGACACCGCGGAAGCCGTCGCGGTCATTAAAGGCGCCAAAACCGTTTGCGTCGATGCCCTGGATATGGCATTGAGAGAGACGGATGATTCGACCGTCGGGATTCCGGCAGGCGAAATCATTTCTTCTTCAATACTCTGAGCGTCGATTTCGCGAATCTCCGCCTTCTTTTCCGCTTTAGCTTCCGTTTCGTCAAAAGCCGTTTCTTCCCCCATGATGTTCAAAGCCATCTTTTCCTTCGCTTCCTCATAGGAAACTTCCTCTTTCGCTTCATTTTCTTCCTCAATAAAGAAAATTTCTTCATCTGCCTCGGCCGGTTCAGGCTGAATCAAGGCCGTTCCCGTCTCATCCGCGGAAAGCTCTTCCGATTTTTTCTCCAGCGACAAATAATCTTCCAGTTGCTGCATCAAAGACGTGACGCTGATCCCTTTATTTAAATCTTCCCGAATATCATCAAATTGATATTCAAACGGCGCTTCCAGATTCTCGTAATCCTCAGCGGATTCCGCGGAAAGCTCTTCCCCGGCCACAAGCGCTATTTCCAGATTCTCCCAATCGGAATATTGCAAAGCCTGCCCGGCTTCCGGAATCTCGCCTTCATATAGATATTCTTCTTGCTCGGGGCTCTCTTTTTCGTTGCTTCCTTCTGAAGCGCTGCCTTTCATGAGAAGATCGCTGACGCGGGAGAAGAGTTCGTCCGCTTCAAAAGCATCCCCGGAATCCGCAGGCGAATCATCCAAGTTCATTGGAGGGGCGACTGCCAGAGCGTCATCTTTTTGTCCCGCCTGCGGATCTTGGGATGCTTGCGTTTGATCTGTTTTAAACGCCTTTACAGGAGTAAATTCGCCGGTTTGCGGATTGGCAGAAACTGCAATACTTTCGGCCGCACATAAAACAGCAGAGTCCAGACATACCACGCAAAGAGACAGGATGATCCCTATCGCTTTTACAGCGACTCTTGGGAACATCTTCTCTCTTTTTAAGCATTCTGAGTTCATTTTCAGACTCTACCTTTCATTATTGATTTTTTCCATATTTTCTCAATAATTCAAATTACTTTATAAATCTATTAATAAGATAACACACCGTCAATAATTGTCAAGGTCAGGAGAAAATAAATGTTTACGTAACTTATTGATATCAAAAAAGATAGATCAACTGATTGATGTTTAAAACACCAATAATCTACTTTAATCAAGTTTTAATAAAGTTCATATATTGCAATCAAAATTTCGGATTCTCGCTTCTCGTTGCGTTATCTATAGTTACGAAAGGGACATTGCTAATCGGAGACCGGGATCACCCCGGATCTTGCAGTTTGACAGGATCGAAAAATCTTTTCGTAATTTATAGGATTATCGCTTGGAAAGTTAACCGGCATCGCTAGAATAATGGAAACGGTTCATCGCGCGGAGGCGGGCTCATGAAATCTTTTCTTTCCGGAAAACAAACGGCCGGATCTAGGTTGAATTCTTTGGCGTGTCTTTCATGCGCCATCATCCAGTGAAGCGCTCCCGGTCATGAATTCCGCGCCGCTGATTTCCGTTATTCTCCCGACTCACAACCATTCTCCCTACATTTCCCAGGCAATCGAAAGCTGCCTCGCGCAATCTTACGCAAATCTGGAACTCATTATTGTGGATGATTCTGCCTCCCGATATTCAGAAACCCGGGCTTGCGAATACCAAAAAAGAGACAAGAGAATACGGTTTCTGCGGCACACCACTGATCAAAAACTGCCCGGAGCCTTAAACGCGGGGTTTGAAATCGCGGCGGGAGATTATTTCACGTGGACTTCCGACGATAATTATTATCTTCCCGGCGCCCTTGAAAACATGGCCGCCGTTTTAAGCGCTCATCCGGAAACAGCGGTTGTCTACGCCGGCTGCAAGATTATTGATGAAGGCGGCCGGGAAATTCCTCCGGCTCCCGCCCTGCCGCCTGAAAAACTGGCTTTTCTGAACTGCGTCGGGGCCTGCTTTCTGTACCGGCGCCGGGTGCATGAAAAATTAGGCGGCTACTCTCCCCGCTGGTTCGGGGCCGAAGACTACGATTTCTGGCTTCGCGCGTCTCTTTCTTTCCGGCTCCGCCCTTTGGAAAAATTTCTCTACGTTTACCGGACCCACAAAAACTCTCTAAGCTGTCAGATGGGGAAACAATCCCTTTCTCTCCTGAAACAAAAAGTCCTTGAAGAAACCCTGCCAAAGATGAAATGGCTCCCGGTTGAAACGCGCTCAGAAGCTTGTTTTCGCCTGGCAAAAATGGGCCGCAAAAATCGCTGCCCCTCCCGGACGGCGCGACGGGAACTCCTCCGGATAACAATCCGGCGCCCCGGGGAATTCCTCCGCCACCCTCCCTGGCTAACTTTGAATTTTCTTCTGGGAAGAAGACGGGCCGCTTTTCTCCGGTTGTTTTCAAAACGCTTGCGCGGATTTCCGCGTTCAAGGCCTTCGCGATAGCTTTTTAACGGAAATTTACAAAACCGGGAATTCGTTCTATCATGATCCAACCAAATTGAACCCATGAGAATCCTTTTAGTGGAAGATGATCCGCGCGTCGCGAGTTTCATCCGGCGCGGCTTGCGCGAAGAACATTACGCGGTCGATATCGCCTCCGACGGCGAGCAGGCTCTTTTCACCGCTCAAACCGGCGAATACGACCTCATGATTCTTGATCTCCTGCTCCCTAAAAAAAGCGGGCTTGAAGTGCTCCGGATTCTGCGATCCGAAAAAATCACCGTTCCCGTGCTTATTCTCACGGCAAAAGACAAGCCCGAAGACAAAGTCGCTGGCCTTGATTCTGGAGCGGATGACTACCTGACCAAACCTTTCGGGTTCGAAGAGCTTCTGGCAAGAATCCGCGCCCTGCTCCGCCGGCGGGGCGACATGACCCCGACCCTCCTCCGTCTGGCCGATCTTGAAATGGACACCCTCCGGCATCGCGTGTCCCGCAAAGGAAAAGAAATTTCCCTGACCAACCGGGAATACGCGCTTTTGGAATTTTTCCTGCAGCATCCAAACCAGATCGTCACCCGGTCGATGCTGGCGGAACACATCTGGGAACACGACTTTGACACTTTCTCCAACGTGATTGATGTTCATATCGCCCGTCTCCGCCGGAAAATTGACGGTGACTTCTCGCCGAAACTGCTTCACACCCTCCGGGGCAGCGGCTACAAGCTGGCCTTACCCGAAAAATGATCGTCCGTTCGATTCGTCTCAGACTGACCCTGTGGTATGTGGGAATCCTTATGATCATTCTGTCGCTGTTCGGAGGGATTCTCTATATCAATGTAGCCGGGACTTTATATGGGGAAATCGATGCCCTCCTCGCCGTCCAGGCGGAAGGCGTTAGCGATTCCATTTTCATGTTCTGGCGGGCGGAATGGGAATCCTCCTTCCCGGAGACGCCTCCGGAACGCTGGAGCGAAATGCCGGGAACCACCCGAAGCATTCAGCGGTTGATCGATGAAGAAAATTTTCCGGAACTCGTCAATCTCTGGGCTCAAGAATTTGACGAGCTTGAAGGTTCAAGATCTTTCCGGATCCTGAGCCGGGAAGGGGATTTTATTCTGGCGTCAAGCAGTTTTAAAAAAATGAATCTGTCTATTTTTGAAAATGCCGTCACGGAAGCCCGGCAGGGCAAAAAAGTTTATCAAACGTTTGTTCTTCCAAAATACAGGATTCGCTTGATCACCTGGCCGGTGGTCGAAGACGGACGGGTGCTTTATATCATCGAAATCGCCTATCCCCTGCGGCAGACGGACGCTTCCCTCCGGGGACTGCGCCTGTGGATATTCTGGCTGATCCCGTTGACGCTGCTCGCCGCAAGTTTCGGCGGATGGTTTCTCGCGACAAAGGCGCTCCGCCCCGTTGGAGACATCATCGCCCAGGCGCGCCGCATCAGCGTCAAAGAATTGCACGAACGCATCGGGGTCCCGAAAACCGGAGACGAACTGGAATTGCTCGCGGTGACTTTTAACAACATGCTCGCGCGCCTGGAGCAGGTCTTTAAAAGAATCCGCCAGTTCAGCGCGGCGGCTTCCCACGAATTGCGCACCCCGTTGACGATCATGAAGGGAGAATTGGAAGTCGCTTTGAGGAAACCCCGCCCACCCGAAGAATATCAGCGGGCCTTGAATGCTCAGCTGGAAGCTTTGAATGAAATGATTGACATTGTCGAACAGCTTCTGATGCTGGCTCGCAGCGAGGAAAGTCAAAAAGTTCTTGAACAACATCCCCTTGACCTGAAAACGGTTGTCAATAAAATCTGCGACGCCTGGCAGGGACTCTTGAAAACAAAAGAGATTCACTTGAAAATCCTCTCCGGAACCCCGGTGTGGACCCAGGGGGAACAGCGGCTGCTGGAACGGCTGATCTCCAATCTTCTCGACAACGCCGCCAAACACACCCCCCCTCACGGAACCATCACCGTCGAACTTTCCCGGAAGGAAAACTATGCCTGCCTGACCGTTCAAGACAACGGGCCGGGAATTCCTTCCGGAGAATTGTCGAAAATATTTGAAAAATTTTTCAGCCGGCATTCAAAAAGCGACGGAACCGCCTCCACCGGCCTCGGATTGGGTTTGTGCCGGTGGATTGCCGAAGTCCATCGCGGCCGCATCGACGTTTCAAGCTCCCCGGGTAAGGGAGCTTTATTTACGGTCCTTCTGCCGGCTGCCCAGCCCCCTTTTAGTATCTAGCGGTTTCAAGATGAAGATTTTGTAATCTAAAATTCACCCTTTTTTCATCTCTTAACGGGTACAATTACCCCAAAAGAAAGCCTCGGGTTAGCGTTTTTACAACCTGGATCCGGCCTTTCTAAAGTAAGAGTTAAAAATAACAAAGGAGGAAACTCAGATGTCTAAGTCAATCGCGTTGTTGTTGGTGATGGCGTTGGTGTTCGGTTTTGGAACCCCTCTCATGGCTGCTGATGATGCCAAAGCGCCGGTTGCCCCAATTGCTCCGAAAACGGTTCCGACCGCAGTGAAACCGGTCACGGCCGCCATTGGTGCAACGGCTAACACGGCTAAGGTCGCCGGAGAAACGGTTGGAAAAGGCACGATGGTCGCCCTTGATGCCGTGGAAAAAGGCACTGTCGAAACCGCAAAAGGCGTTGAAGGGGTCGGCAAAGAAATCGGAAAAGGCTTAGTTTCAGTCGGAAAAGAAACTGCGACTGCCGGCAAAGATGCTGCCACCGAAACCAAGAAAGGCGTTCAGGCCGTACAAAAGAAGATGTAAACCGCGCCCGAAAAGGAGATTAAAATGAAATTTCTAGCGTGGATATTGGTAGCGGCTGTCATTTTCGGAATGGCGCCTGTCGCATTCGCAGCGGAAGCTCCGGCGGGAACCACTCCGGTAGCAGCGCCGGCGAAAGCAGTCACAGCGCCGGTTCCAGCCGTTAAATCTACGGAAGGGCCGATTAAAGCGTTGGATCTTCAGTCTGCGACACCTAATCTGACGGTCACCGGAGCGGACAGCAAAGACGTGGTCATTCAGATTGACAAGCTGCTCACGACTGTCTGGAAAGGAATGCAGAAACTGCCCCTGACCGATTTAAAAGCGGGCGATAAGGTGAAGGTCCGTCACACAACCAAAGACGGGAAAGAAATGGCGAAAACCATTGAGGTGATTCTGTAAGTTCCCCTCAAAAACCCGTTGAAGTTTTGTCATGCAAACAAAAGCCGTGATGATGAATCACGGCTTTTGTTTTTTCAGTCTTCTCTTTTAATTCATAAAAAATCATTCGATTCCATTGCTTATCCGGTACCTTTTTTGTATTATCATCCTTTGGAAGAAAGGATTAATGATGAAAATCGATTTTGGCTCAATCGCCAAATGGCCCCGTTTTCGATTCAAAAAACTTAGAATTCTTGTCGCCTGGATCGGCGGCGCGCTTTGTCTTTTTAACGCGCACATCAGCGATGATACGTTCCGGATCGGAGTTCCTCTGGTGATCTTGGGGGAATTGATGCGAATCTGGGCCGGAGGCCACGTGGAACGAAAAGGCGGCAAGCTGGCCGTGAGCGGCCCCTTTGCCTACATTCGAAACCCTCTTTATCTGGGTAATTTCCTGATCGGGCTCGGAGTCGTCATCATCTTCGGAAATCCCGTCTTCATGGTTATCTTTCTGATCGGTTTTGGAATTGTCTATTGGGGAACGATTCGCAAAGAAGAAACAGTCTTGCAAGAAACGTTCGGAGAATCCTACTCGGATTATTACAATAATGTGCCCCGCCTTTTCCCCAAACTATCTCCTTACAAGGGCGGAGAAAAGACCTCTTTTCAATGGCGCCTTCTATTGAAGCACCGGGAACACGTGACCACGATGGCGATTATCCTCGGAATGGCCGGGCTTTACTTGTGGGAAGAAATTATTCTCGAGCACGGAAATATCTTATGGAAGGAAAAGATCGCTCTGGGAATCGCTCTGGCCATGATTATTGCTTTGATTGTGGAAGCGTTTCTGCGTAACGCGGGGAAAAAAAGGGCCGCCGCTTTCTGACAAAAAACCCTCCGCCTTTTTTCAGTTCTGTCCCTGCGAAGAACTGTCGTCGGAAAAAATACTGTCCGCCGTCCCTGATTGCGTCTTTCGCCGTTCGTTGAGCATTTGTCCGACCAGCTCCGTGCCGGCCTGGAGCAAAACATTCATATTGCCCGAACTTCCGCTTGTTGAAGCCGCGGAACCGTTCGGACGACGGCTTGGATAACGGGAACGGGGATACATCCTTTGCTGGGATTCATAGGCCATTCCGCCGGAATTCGGGACCGGGACCGAGCCGCTGTAAGGAACCGGAGCGCGGACATCCTTCGCGGAATAAGAATTCTCAAACGGCGGTGAAACCGCGGTTGAAGACGCCGGAGCCGCCAAAGTCCCGGAATTCGCGGAAGGCATCGCGGCAACCGCCGGAACGGAAGCGGTTGGAACGACCGGTCGAAACTCCTGAGTTTCCAGGGGGACCAGACTAAAATCAATGGAAGAAGCTTTATTTCCCTGAATGTTTATTTTTTTCTTCTGGGTAACGTGCAAAACCGCTTCCGCCTTAATTTCGTAACTTCCTTCTTTCAGTTCTTTCAAAAAATAACGGCCTTCGTCATCCGTGCTCAGCGTATTCACCACAGCCCCCGTAATATCGGCGATTTCTACCGTCGCCAGCCTCAAGGGTTTGCCCAATTTTTCATCGCGCACAAATCCGGCCACTTCCCCGTAAACCGCTTTTGGAGTCAAAAAAGTCGCTTTTAAAGAATAAACGCCGCCCACAATGGAAATCACTCCCGCCAGGGTCGCGATCACTATATTTAATGTATGAAGTTGAAAGGCGGGTTTCGCTCCTCCCGTTTCCCCTTTCGTCATTGTGCCTTCCTCCTTAAATTCTCTCCGGATGTTTGTTTCGAAGGTTTTATCATAATGACGCCGCCCCTAAAAATCAAGATGAAGACGCAAGTTTCTCTTCCCGCGTTTTTCTCTTTTTTGCTCCCCAGGGTCGCCGGGAAATGCTAGACTATGCCCCGAATTTTTAATCCGGATTGTTTGAAAAACATTTTAACGGGACGGAGGAGGATAAGATGTACAAACTTGTCTTAATACGGCACGGAGAAAGCGTTTGGAATAAAGAAAACCGTTTCACGGGATGGACGGACGTTGATTTGTCCGAAAAAGGGCTTGGCGAGGCAAAAGAAGGGGGGCTGGTTCTTAAAAAAGAAGGCTACGCCTTCGATATTGCGTTCACCTCCGTTCTGAAACGCGCTATTCGCACACTCTGGATTGTTCTGGACCAGATGGATTTGATGTGGATTCCGGTGGTCCGCGACTGGCGACTGAACGAAAGGCATTATGGCTCCCTGCAGGGACTGAACAAGGGAGAAATGGCGGAAAAATTCGGCGAAGCCCAGGTCAAAATCTGGAGAAGAAGCTATGACGTGCCTCCTCCGGCCCTGGAAGCGAATGATCCGCGAAGTCCATCAAAAGATCCCCGTTACAGCAGTCTGCGCAAGGAAGAAGTCCCTCTGACGGAATGCCTGAAAGATACGGTCGCGCGCGTCATGCCCTGCTGGAATGAGAGCATTGTCCGTGCTATTAAATCGGGGAAGCGAATACTCATTGCCGCGCACGGGAACAGTCTCCGCGCTCTGGTAAAGTATCTCGACAACATTTCCGATCAGGAAATTGTCGAATTGAACATCCCGACGGGAATGCCTCTGGTCTATGAGCTCGACTCGGATCTCAAACCCATCAAACATTATTATCTGGGAGATCCAGAAAAAGTAAAGGCGGCCATGGAAGCGGTGGCAAACCAGGGAAAATCAAAAAAGTAACCGTTTTGATGCCGTCTAAAGCGACCAACTGCCCCATTCTTCACGATGCGGACGGCCTTCTGATCATCAACAAACCCGAAGGCGTTCTCTCGCATCCCAACGCAAAAAGCGCCCGCCCCGCGGGTCAATGCGCTTTCGAAGGCCCCTACGATTTTGACAGGCGCTGTTTCAAAACTCCGGAAGGCCCGGTCTGGCTCATTCACCGGCTGGATCAGGACACCTCGGGAATTCTTGTCGCCGCGCGCGGTTCGCAAGCCGCAAAACAATGCCGCGCGGATTTCGAGGAAGGGCGCGTCCGGAAATACTATACGGCCCTGCTCACGGGCGCGCTGAAACCGCGCTTGGGAGAATGGCATGATTTTGTTTTGACGGAAAGAAAAGCCGGACGCGTGCGCTCCCGCATTCTTCAGCGATCCTCCAAAAATGCGCGCTTGCGCTACGCAGTCCAGAATTATTACGGGACCCGGCCTTCGCTCACCCTGCTCCGGATCGAACTCCTGACCGGGAAAACGCATCAGATACGAATCCAGGCGGCATCCCGAAAATTCCCCGTCGCGGGCGATGAAATCTACGGAAATTTTTCCTTAAACCGGGAGCTCCGGAAATCAATCGGACTCAGGCGCCTTTTTCTTCACGCCAGGGAGCTTGAAATCAAAAATCCCGAAACAGGCCGCTTCCTTCACATCAAAGCCCCCCTGCCGGAAGCCTTGGAATCCGTCTTGACCCGGTTGTAAGAATGCATACCGGGTATGCCTTACTCTTGACAGAGCAAAGACTTGTATCATAACTGCTCCCTAATCATAAATGTAATCCTGCGTCGCCCTCAATGGGTTGAATCAGAAAAATTGAAGGTTCCTCAGGATGAGCCCTCGTTTTAAACTCCCCGAGGGCTCTATTAGTTAAAAATATCCGGGTCGCTTTGTTTCTCTCATCGGTTTTCGTAATATATTTCTATGAAATCTATGAGAAATTCGCGTATTGGCCGGGTGTTATTATCCTTAAGCCTCATCGCAATGCTGGGAGTCGGCTGTCACCAGCCCCCCGCAGAAGAAAGGAGCCCTCTCATGACTGCCGCTTCGAACAATCAAACCCCTGATTCTCAGCCGCTTTGCAAACTGCCCGCGAATGACGCGGAATTAAGAAAAATCCTGACGCCCGAGCAATACCGTGTCATGCGGGAAAACGGAACGGAAACGCCTTTTGAGAACGCTTTCTGGAACAACAAAAAACCCGGCCTTTACGTGGACGCGATCACCGGCGAGCCGTTATTCAGCTCAACCGATAAATTCGATTCGGGAACCGGCTGGCCGAGTTTCACCAAACCGGTTGACACCAAAAATATCGTTGAAAAAACCGATAAAAGCCACGGCATGCTTCGCGCGGAAGCCCGCTCCAAAAAGGGAAATTCCCATCTCGGCCATATCTTCGATGACGGACCCGCGCCAACCGGCCGCCGTTACTGCGTCAATTCGGCCAGCCTTCGTTTCATCCCGGCCGAAGACCTTGAAAAACAGGGGTACGGACAATATTCGAAATTGTTCAAAAAAGAGACTGCCACCGCCACGTTTGGGGCCGGTTGTTTTTGGGGTGTGGAATCCGCTTTCCGGGAACTGGAAGGCGTCATCAATGTCACGGCAGGATATGAGGGAGGAAATTTAAAGAATCCCTCCTATGAAGACGTCTGCGCAGATAAAACCGGACATGCCGAAGTCGTCAGGGTTGGATACAATCCGGCCAAAATTTCTTATGAAAAACTATTGGATACTTTCTGGAGCATTCACGACCCGACCACTTTAAATTGCCAGGGCCCCGACCGCGGAACCCAATACCGCTCGATCATTTTTTACGGCAGTCCGGAACAGGAAAAAATCGCGCGGGCTTCAAAAGAAAAACTCGAAAAATCTGGGAAATGGAGCGCGCCCGTCGTCACCGAAATTGTCGCGGAAAAAGAATTTTATCCGGCGGAAGAATATCACCAGCGGTACTTCGAAAAACGCGGCATCAAACCTCTCTGCCACATCCCAAAATCAACTGAACGGTGATTGGTGCGCTACCTAATTGCCTGCTCGCCAATCTTTGTGGCGGGAGCTACAGGCGCAAGTCTCACAAGGCCAAAGAATCTCTCGTTTTACGTGAAAGGAATTCTATTCGTCCACTCCCCATTATCTCAGCAGTCTCGCCGCTTTACAGGCGGGACGGGCGCATGAAATTTAACGTATTGTACCAGAACAGTTTAGAATTTCCAGACTTTCAACCCAGAATCGCAATTTCACTCAAGTCTCCAAAAAGTCTCCATTTTTAAACGCGATTAGGGTATGAGTCGCATCAATTCGCGAAGGGTCAAAGCCAAACTTGTCCTTCTCCCCGATGCGTAGGACCGTCCTGAAATTTTCATTTTTGAATCAAGAGCCTTATCCATTTTTATCTTCAGGTCCTCTGCGGTCCTTTCACCAATTGCAACATTGTATTTCCTCTTTATGACACCCTGTAATTTCTTAACCCTCAACATGCGTTCACCTTTATTTGAGAATCCTCTCCATTGGCGGGATTTCATTGTACAACCGATTCACGATTTCTTCCGTCCATATTCTAACTCGCATATAAGAATACCGACCAACAAGTCTTTTTAGGTAGGACTTATATTTCATCGATTTCCCCATTAAAACAATCACTCCAGCTGCAGCATTCGTAACTTGAAGCGACATCAAAGAGCCGCGCAAGCCCTTCTGCCCCTCAGAATATGCGACTTCAAAGGCAACCACAGGCAAAGACTCATAACCATCTCCGCGGGCTATTTTTTTCAAAGCCATGCCGTCATTTTTGCAATACCAAAGGCAATCAGGATTCGCAAACTGATACCGCTTATCACGGGCGCCTTTTGTCGGTATAAAACCCTCGTATCTGCCGATTATCATCAACTTTTCGACACACTCAACATGAGGTTTCGGCTCTCTTACAGATTCCATGGTCACACCCTTCCTTTCCTTCTCGCAATCAGCCCAGGCAACTTCGGATTTTTGATTTCTTTCATTGCGCGATTCCAGTCACAACCGTTGATTGCACGATCGTCAATGTATACGTGCGCTACGAATTTGCCCATCTCAAGGTGATGAAACGGAAATCCGTGCTTTCGAAGCCACTTCTGCGTAACCTGTCGACTGTTCTCAGTCCGCGAACTGTGAAAAACGATTTTGTGCCCCTGTTTATGAAGTTTCCGCACCGCCTTAACCGCTCCGTGAATGGGAACAGCTTTCATCAATTCATTAGGGTCACCATCCACCTTCGAAAAATCAACAGGTGAACAATCGGCTACCGTCCCATCCACGTCAATCGAAATCGTTAACTTTTTCCCTAGCGGCAACGCATTCAACTTTTTCATTAAAATCGGTATTCCTTTCCCTTTTCCACAATCAGCGTCTCCACATCCACGCCTGCTTTGACCAATTCGGGATATTCGGTGTGGATGGGAATAACCGTCTTGGGATTAATCTGTCGTATGAGCTCCTTGATATCGGCCCCGGAGCAATGGCCCGAGGCGTGGACCTGATGGAATTCGAGTTTAAAATGCTCAAGCCAGGTATGCATCAGCTCATCGTTGATGTCTTCTTCCGAGAACGGCTCGCTCATCGAATGAATAAAATGACTGCCTGGGTCCGGCCTGATATCGATGAGCTCTTGAAAATTGAACAGGTCGAGATTGAAAATCAGATGGGACGGATTGTTCCGAACAAATTCATAGTTTACCGATTTCTCAAGAAACATCCGCTCCCATTTTTGATAATCCTTCTCCTCGTACTCGCCGCTTTTCTTGCGCCGGGCATAGACCAGAATCGTGTCGTCGTTCAGAACATCAGGGATTTTGAATTTTGAATCTTCTTTAACCTTCCAGAGCAGGTAAGCCAATTTCATCGAGATGACGAACTTGCGGCCACATTTCTTGGCCACAGCATAGAAGGTCTTAAACCTGTCTAAATCCCGACCATAAAACGTCGCCAGAACGAGTTTGTCAGTCCCAGAGATGATTTTGTGTATCTCGGAGCGAACGCTCTCCTCGCTGTAATTCTGCCTCGTATCGTTCGGCATGACCCGTGTCGCTTCGGTAATTAACACCACAGGTTTGGCCTGAGTCGCTCGGTTAATGAAATCTTCGGTCATGTCTTTGCGGATGCCGTGCACCCGAAGGTCCCCGGTGAACGCCACGACCCCAGCAGAGGTATGGATGAGATATCCATAGGCTCCTGGCACAGAGTGATCCACGTGTATCGGCTCAATCGTAAGAGAGCCGATTGTCAGCTTATCGCCTGTGTGAAAGGTTTTGAAGTTGTGGGTTCCGAAACTGCTTCCCACCGTCATTTCCTCAATGGCATCAATAATGAGTTTGGTAATTTCTCCGCAATAAACGGGGATATTCTCGTCGATAAAAGAAAGACATCCGATGTGGTCAATGTGCGGATGGGAAATCAGAACGCCGTCAAATTTGGGGTCGCATGGGTTTATGCCCGTCCCATCAAGCAGTTCTGGACGATAGAGACCGTCCAATTGGGGCATAATATCGAATTCGAGATAATCGCCAAGCCCATTGACCGAACGCGGGACAAGATAACCGGCAAAATATTTGTTCATCGCGCCAAAACTTTTTCCGAAGTCTAAAAAAATACGAGTCCCATTATCCTCCAACAGAATTTTATTCCCACCGATTTCCTTCACGCCTCCGTAAAAAGTCAGACTAGTCACGCACCCCTCCTAAAACTCTTCTGCAGTCCGTTTCTTTTCCTTTTTTATCTCCCGTGAACGACAACGATCAAGGCTTCGGTAATTAAATCCATCAGCGCTTTTGTTTCTTCCCAAACACCAGAAATTTTTCTCGGACATTGCTCTAAACGAGCCAGTAGCCCGGGAGGAAGATTTAAGGCAACCCAGTCATCCAGACCAAATGCAATATGCGCATCCCCGGGATAAATACCGAACAAACCACGTTTTTTGTGCCGCGGCCCCGTTGCGTCCCGGTATTCAAGGCCTATCTCTTTGGATTTATAACGGATGCCAAGATTCCTGTCCATCTTTACCCATTCATCCAAACCAGCTAAAAGTTCTTCGAGCCTTTGTCGGATATTCTCAGGATGCTTCGTGCGAGCGATGTCGATGAACTGTGTCCTGGTCATCTTGGCTTGCTTTATCTCGTGCTTGAATCCTTCCGCCGCTTTCAGAAATTCTGAAATGGCTTGGTCCATTGTTGTATTTTTCAGCCGAGCCGCAACCTCTGCTTTGAGTTCTTGAGCTCCGCCAAGAACATGAGCTTTGCTTACCAGAGATTCCAACCGCGCCAACTTCGCGCCCCCTCCCTCCCCAATAAGCTCCCGAAAGGTGACATCGAAAATCAGGCTCTCGTTCATAAAGCTCTGCGAATTAAGGAGGCTCGTATAAATCCTTGTCTCCTGGCAGGACGTGATAAGGACCCACGGCGTTCGTGTCTTAAAGGCATATTCGAGACATTGTCCTAAATGGTCGGTCAGCAATTCTTCCCAAGCCTTTACCTCCACGATTAAAACCGGCTTTTGCGTTGAAGGTTCGAGCAACACAATATCGGAAGCCAAATGCTCGAAGTCCATATCCTCGGTCAAATCCCATCCGAGAAATTGCAACAAAGGTACAACGAACTTCAGTTTGATGTTTTCTTCCGAACCGCGGCGTCTCCCAAAATGTTTGTCGGGCTCCAGCTTGTGTAAATTAGAAATAAAAGCTTCATTTTCAATAGACATTTTCATACCTCTCAAGGCTTTTATCGAAACCGGGAAAACCGCGGCATTATTCCAAAAACCCCATGCCGAAAGCTAGTTTCTCTGCGGGCCATCCATTTTTACTTCATTCATTATCTATCGGACCTTTCTGCTCGGTCTACAACTAAATCCCAACGGCGCCTTCCGTTGCGAATGCCCAATATTGCTTTACCCTGAGTTTAATCTCGCAGGCCGCACAGGCGGAAATACCATTATCTGATAGCTAGTCAGATGCTCTTTTAAATGCCGGCATTCATCCTGCCGCTGAGAAAGAGCGCGTAAAAATATCTTTTTTAGGACTGAAGGGGTCGCGACTCTTGACTTCGGAAAGAGCCAAAGCCATGGATCAGGCTCGGGCCCGCCGCTTATCCAGGAACAAGGTTCTTACAACCTCTCCGATCAATAAAAAGCTCAGGGTTAAAAGGATAATCCCGCAAATGCCGGAGACAAAAACATCGGACTTCTGGGCTCCGGCGGTCGAATGCAGGACGGAAATAACAAATGGAGCGGCCAGATTGACCAAAGACCAGACGGTCATGACAAGCATGAAGATCATGGGAAGAATCGTGTAAATCGCGTTTTTTCCGGATCGGATAAGCCAGACGGAAATAACCAGCAGAATGAGGCTCGCCAGCAACTGATTGCTGCTCCCAAAAATGGGCCAGGCCAGCAAATAACCTTTTTCTTTGGTCAGCATCAGGAAAGCAAAAGGGATGGACAGGCTGATCAGCGTGGCCATGACGCTCCCCGTTTTCGACTTCCAGCCCGTCAATTCCTGAAAAATATAGCGGGTCAGCCTGGTGCAAATATCCAGCGTGTCGTAAACGAACGTTGAGAAAGCCAGCAGGGCAAAAGTCAGGGCGAAATTGTAATTAACATGCAATAGCCCCAAATACTGGGCAATGCCCTGAGCGTAGATGAAATTCGGCTCGGCCTTGAGGACCTCGGAGCCTTTTGGCAGCATGATCACCGTCGCCATCGCCAGGACCGCGACAATCCCTTCCATCAGCATGGCCCCGTAACCAATCGTCAAGGCGTCTTTGTGTTTTTCAATTTGCTTCGAAGTCGTGCCCGAAGCGACAATGCCGTGAAATCCCGAACAGGCGCCGCAGGCCACCGTGATGAACAAAAGGGGGAAAATCAGCTGGTGGTTATCGGCCCCGTAAAACCCGGTGAGGTTAAACGCCGGATATTCTATTTTAAAACCGCCGAACAAGGCCCCGATGAGACCGATAAAAATCACCAGATACAAAAGCCATCCGCCCAGATATCCCCGGGGTTGCAGGAGAAGCCACATGGGAATGAGAGACGCAACCAGGCAATACGCCAGTAAAATAACGTCCCATTGTTTGATGGAGATTCCTGACAAAAGATTCAAAAACGGCGGCGGCAAATACGGGCCCGCCCAGATAATCAAAAGCACGGCGGGCAGAAATATGGCGGTTGCCGGTCCAAGTTTCATCTTGAACCGGTACAACAAAATTCCCATGACGCTGGCGGCGAGGATATAAAGCAGCGAGGAACCCGCGATCGCCGAACCAAAGTCCCGCTGAAGCGTCACGGTCTTGAACGTCTGCGCAGTGATATCGGTGAAAGCAATGATCACATAAATAAGCGCGAGCCACACGAAGAGCAGAAAAATTTTATAGACCCTGGGCAGATGCTCCTTGACGACCTCGCCGATCGAAGACGCGTTATGCCTGAGGGACGCCACAAGGCTGCCGAAATCATGCGCCCCGCCAATAAAGATCGAGCCCAGAACAATCCACAAAAGCGCGGGCATCCAGCCGAACCACAGGCACGCCAAAATCGGCCCGACAATAGGACCGGCCGCGGCAATGGCGGAAAAATGCTGTCCAAAAAGAAGCGCGGGTTTGGCCGGGACATAATCCATGCCGTCATTGATCCGGCAAGCCGGCGTGGGAGAAGAATCCTCAACCTGGAATCTTTTTGCCAGAAAGCGCCCGTAAAAACGGAAGCTCGCCCAAAATAGCGCGACGGCTATAAGAACGATCTGGAAGATCATCTCAGCTCCTCTCTCGCTGGATTCATTGCTCGACGCCGCCGAATGACTTTCGCGCATTTCATAACAAAACGCCTACCTTACCTGGAAGTTGGCACATGGAACTCTTCGGGCTGTTTTGTTTCATTGTCGTAATTCATTCCTGCGTCTAAAGTTAAGTTAATAAATTATAATCCCTTTTATTTTCAGAAGCAATCGCTTCCCTCTTAAAGTCACGCGGACACGGCGAAGATATCCCAAATCGTTTTTTCCGCCTGAATCTATCGCGGATCAATGCTAAAATAGTTGAAGTTGAACCGCTTGACGAATTCAAAACTGAAACTGAGAAATACGGAGCAATCCGGCATGGATGAAAAAATACTCGAAAAAGCCCTGCAATTCCAGAAAAGCGAAATCACGGAACATCTGATTTACGCCAAATTGTCCGCTTCCCTCAAGGACGCCAGAAACCGGGAAGTCCTGGAAAAAATATCCGGGGAAGAGCTCAAGCATTATCATTTCTGGAAGCGAATGACCCAGCGGGACATCGCTCCGGACCGGTTTAAAGTATGGTTCTACGTTTCCATCGCGAGAATATTCGGCCTGACCTTCGGCCTGAAATTGATGGAACGGGGCGAGGAAAAAGCGCAGGATTGTTACGAAGCCATCACGGCGCTGATCCCCGACGCGAACACCGTGTACCGGGACGAAGTGGAGCATGAAAAACAAATCCTCAACCTGATTGACGAGGAAATGCTCCGTTATTTGAGTTCCGCCGTTCTGGGCCTGAATGACGCCCTGGTCGAGTTTACCGGGGCGCTCGCGGGATTCACGCTCGCGCTGCAAAATTCAAGGACTATTGCCATCGCCGGGCTGATCACCGGAATCGCGGCTTCCCTGTCCATGGCCGCCTCGGAATATCTCTCCACCAAGTCGGAGGAAGGGTCCGGAAAAAATCCTCTCAAAGCGGGGTTCTACACCGGCGTGGCTTATGTCTTCACGGTTTCGGCGCTTGTGGCGCCGTTCCTGCTTACCGGACAGATTTTTCTGGCCCTGGGGTTTTCAATCCTTGTCGCGATATCGATCATCCTGGCGTTTACTTTTTATATTTCAGTCGCCAAAGACCTTCCCTTCAAAAAGCGGTTTCTTGAAATGCTCACCATCAGTCTGGGAGTGGCGACCCTGTCGTTCGGGATCGGTTATCTGGTCCGGTTAGCGCTTCACGTTTGATTGTCCGGGGAAATTTCTTCCGGCGGGTTCACCTGGCCACGTGCCTGAGAACGATAAATCCTCCGATCAGAAGCACAATAAAAACAATGGAAAAAAGGTCGAAATATTTTTCAATCGTCTTTTCGATCCGTTCCCCGAAAATCCGCAGGGCGCCCGCGACGAGGAAAAAACGGGCCCCGCGCCCGAGCGCCGAGGCGATAAACAAAACAGACAGGGAGATCTGAAAAAGACCTCCGGCAATGGTGATGACTTTATACGGAATCGGCGTGAAGGCCGCCGTAAAAACGGTGAGAAAAGCGTTCTCGGCGTATTTCTGGCCGACCAGTTTCATGACTTCTTCAAAATGATACATTTCGACAATCGCCTTTCCGACCGTTTCAAAAAGGGACCACCCGATAAAATAACCGAGGAACGCCCCGCACACGGAACCGGCGGTGCAGATAGCCGCTTGTCTGATCCAGCTTTTTTTGTCGGCCACCACCATCGGGATCAAAAGCACGTCGGGCGGGATCGGGAAAAAAGAGCTTTCCGCGAAGGCGATGCCGAAAAGGGCGTAGGGCGCCTGCCGGGTTTTGCTCCAGTGAAGCGTCCAATCGTAAAGTCTCCGCATCCATCGAATCGGAGCCATGAAAAAATTCACAATCGCCTTGGCCATTTCTTCCTCCCTTAAAATACGTTATTCCCATTTTCCCGCTGTTCGCGACGGCAAAAAATACGCGGCGCATTATACACCGCCGCCGGCAGAACCAAGAAAAAAAGCCGGAGAGTTAAACCTGTCTCTCCGGCTTTAAATAGCTCGAAACGCTACTGCGCCGCTTTTAAGCCTTCCCCGCCGATCCCAGCACTTCCTGATTCTTGTGCTTGTAAACGGCGATGAGCGCGTCGCGCGCGGGCCCGAGATATTTACGGGGATCGAATTCCGCCGGTTTTTCCGCGAACACCTTCCGGATCGCGGCCGTCATCCAAAGCCTTCCGTCGGAATCAATGTTCACCTTGCAGACCGCCGATTTTGCCGCGCGCCGCAGCTGCTCTTCGGGAATACCGACCGAATCCTTCAGCCCGCCGCCGAATTGATTGATCATTTTCACGGCTTCAACCGGAACGGAAGACGCCCCGTGAAGCACGATGGGAAATCCGGGAATTCTTTTTTCAATCTCTTCAAGAATATCGAAACGAAGCTCGGGCGGAATATAAATGCCGTCCGCGTTTTTGGTGCACTGTTCGGGCTTGAATTTGTTGGCGCCGTGGGAAGTCCCGATGGAAATCGCGAGGGAATCCACGCCCGTCTTCCCGACAAAGTCCACCACTTCCGCGGGCTGAGTGTACGTGGAATGCTCGGCATGGACGTCATCTTCGATGCCGGCCAGCACGCCCAATTCTCCCTCCACCGTCACGTCAAACTGATGCGCGAAATCCACGACCTGCTTGGTCAATTTGACGTTCTCGGCGTACGGATGATGCGAGCCGTCGATCATCACGGAAGAAAATCCCGATTCGATGCAGGATTTCGCCAGCTCAAACGTGTCCCCGTGATCCAAATGAAGCGCGACCGGGACGGGTTTCAGGCCTTTGGCCTTCGCGTGTTCTTTCATCATCTCAATCGCCCCCTGCGCCATATACTGCAAAAGGGTCTGATTCGCGTATTTCCGCGCGCCGCTCGACACCTGAAGAATCACCGGCGACTGCGTTTCCACGCAGGCCACAATGATGGCCTGAATCTGCTCCATGTTGTTGAAATTGTAAGCGGGAACGGCATACTGCCCCGCCATGGCTTTTTTGAACATTTCACGGGTATTGACAAGGCCCAACGATTTGTACGAAATCATTTTTGCTTCTCCTTCATTCGTTTATGTATTCCGATTTTAATTTCTTCCGTTTCCGGAGCGCATTTTCGGGAAACGGCTTCATTTTACTAGAAATACCGGAAAGCGGCAACGGTCAGGACAATCGCCGTTGCTTCACGCGCGGCGCCCCGCGCCGTCACGGTCATAAAAACATTCGTCGAAATAATTCGAAAGCGCCCGCATAAATTTATTGAGTTCTCCTGATCCCGCGGAGTATTATAGAATCTCTCGGCGAAAGCTTACAAGAGCGGATTTGTTTTCGCTGAAATTTCCGGACGTCCTCGACGCGCAAATGCCGCGGGAATCCGTCAGGTATTTTTAAATGGGAACTTAAAAAGGAGGGTCTTTTCATGGGAAAAACCATTTTTGCGAAATTAACGCTTCTTCTCACGCTGGTTTCATTCACCGCGGGCTGCGCCGGCATGTCGGAACCCTCTCCTTCGGGATTCCTCCCGGACTATTCGGAAATGAAAGCGGGAACGTATTTTGTCCAGGAATACGCTTCTGAAAACGCGGATTTCTCAAAATACGACTCCATTAAAATTGCTCCCGTTAATTTCGAGCACATCATTGACAAAACAGTCTGCAGCGCCGACGACCTCGAAGAACTCGGCCAGGCGTTCCGGAAAGACCTGGAAGAGCAGCTCACCGCTCAAGGGTTCAAAATGACGCCGGTGCCGACCGGAAAAACGCTGGTTCTCAGCATCGCCATCACCAACGTGGAACTGCCGGCAAGGGTCTTTAACGCCGCGAAAAGTTTCGTGCCTTTCCCGTTCAGCATGATCCCCACCGACACGGACGGCACAACCGCTTTCGAAGGCAAGATCAGCGACGGAGCGACCGGAAAAGTTTTAATCGAAATCGCGGAACAAGCTTCCGGGGCGGGAGACTCTCACGACGTCAAAGCCATGATTGTCGGGGGATACGCGAAATTCATGAACGCGGAAACCGTCTTCAAACGCTGGGCGGAGAAAATCGCTGAAATGCTCAGCAACCTGAAAGAGCTTTCCCGCGAATCCAAATCCGGAAAATAGCAAAGGCGGAAAACATGAGTGATGTCAATCAGGAGCAAAAAATTTTCGAGGAGTTCAAAGAGAAGCTTATCGCGCGCCACCGGGAACTCTCGGGAGAAATGACGCTGCATCGGCGGGAGCTCCGGGACGAAAGTCTTCCGGAAGACACCGTCCAAACCCGGGATGACGTGGAAATCCTGGAAGGCGAAAGCTCCCTGGAAGAAAGTGAAATCCATCAGATCGAGGACGCGCTTCAGCGGATCGCGGACGGCTCTTACGGAAAATGCCTCGATTGCGGGGCCCTCGTTCCCGCCGCGAGACTGCGGATTCTGCCTTACGCGAAATTCTGCGTCCGTTGCGAGGAAAAGAGAGAAAAAACGAAAAAATAAATCTTCTCTCTATATTCCGGGCCCCGGCCCTGACGCAAGGCCTTTTGGAGCCCGGGAGAGAGGGTCGTGTTTTCAAAACCGCAGGCTTTCCCGCTTGAAACAGGCGGGATCAATATTTCACAAGACGAAAGGAAGGGCCATGAAGTATCTGGTCGTTTACGCGCATCCGAATCCGAGAAGCTTTAATCATGCCATCAAGGAAGTGGTTCTCGCAAAGCTGAGAGGCGGCGGGAAAAAATTTGATTTCAGAAATTTATACGAATTAAAATTTGATCCCGTCCTGAACGCGGGAGATTTTATCCTGATGCAGCAGGGAAAAATCTCTCCGGAAATCCTCAAAGAACAGACCTGTATCAAGGAAGCGGACATTTTAATTTTCATTTACCCCGTCTGGTGGTACGGAATGCCCGCGATTTTGAAAGGCTACATCGATCGGGTCTTCTCCCACGGATTCGCGTACCGGATCAGTGAAAAAGGCCTCGAAGGTCTTTTGGGGGACAAAAAAGTCGTTATCTTCAACACAACGGGAGGCCCGGAGGAACATTACTCGGAGGCGGGCTACGCCGAAGCGCTCAGGAAAACGACGGATGCGGGAACCTTTGAGCTGTGCGGAATGAAAGTGATTCTGCATAAATATTTTTACTCCGTTCCGTCCGTCTCCCAGGAGCAAAGGCTGGAAATGTTGCGGGAAGTTGAAAACAGCGATTTTTGATCTTACGGTTATTCGGGGAGAATTCACATGATTAAACGGAAAACGGAACAGGAAATCGAGGTCCGCGAAGGCATGCGCGGAGGCGCGGGCAAGGTCGTCATCCGGCATTATTTCAAGCCGGAGGAAATCACCGCGAAAACGAGGCTTTGCGCCGAGCTCACGCTTCCTCCCGGCGCCGGAATCGGACTCCACGAGCACGCGGAGGAAGATGAAGTTTACCTGATCCAGCGCGGAACGGGAGTGATGACGGACGGCGGCCGCGAAATCACCGTTGAGGCGGGAGACGCCATCCTGACCGGAAAAGGCGCCTCTCACTCGATTCGAAACACCGGAAGCGGGGACCTCCTCGTCACCGCCGTGATCATGAAATATTAGCCATGGATTTCCCCCGCGAAACGATGATCCCTCAAAAAACCGTTTTCAAAACAGGCGCGGTCCGGGAAGTTATTCCGGAATGCCTGGAATTCGGCCCTCGCGGAATCCTGGTCCACGGTTCTTCTTTCGAAAAAAGCGGGACAAAAGAAATCCTCTCCGAAGCGTCTTTTCCAAACGCCGCAATCCAATACTTCCGCAGAAAATCCGGCGAACCCGAGTTGGATGAAATCAGCGCTCTCATCCGCGCCGGCCGCACATTCAAAGCGGACTGGATCGCCGGAATCGGCGGCGGAAGCGTCCTTGATCTCGCGAAAGCGGCCGCGGGCCTTTTCAACGCCAAAGAAAAACCCGTTTACTATCAGGAAGGCGGCGAGCTCAAGGAACCGGGAATCCCTTTTATCGCCGTCCCCACCACGGCCGGGTCCGGCTCGGAAGCTACCGTCAACGCCGTCATTATTAATCCCGAAAAAAAAGCGAAACTTTCCATCCGGGACAAGACCTTCATGGCCCGGAAAGTCATCCTCGATGCCGGCCTTCTGAAAGAAGCGCCGATGTCCGTTCTGCGCTTCTCCGCCATGGACGCGCTGGTTCAGGCGTATGAGTCTTTCATTTCAAAAAACGCCACCTGGTTCAGCGAAACCTTCGCGCTGAAGGCCGTCGAACTTCTCGCGCATCACCTGCTTCCCGCCCTTGAATCGCGCTCCGAAGAGCATCTGTCCTCTCTTCTCCTGGGCAGTTATTTCTCGGGCGTCGCTTTCAATGCCTCACGGCTCGGCGTGATTCACGGGATCGCTCATCCCCTGGGGGCGCTGTACCATGAACCCCACGGGCTGATTTGCTCGGTCTGTCTTCCGGCTTCCATCAAAATCAACCGGCAAGTCATGGGCAAAAAATACGAAGTGATCAGTTACGTCATGAAAAAAGATTTTCTGGAAAAGACGGAAGAACTGCTGTCTCTTCTCCGGATTGAGTCTCCTTTCAAGGGAAAGCCTCTCCTCGAAAAAGAAAAAATCATCGACGAGACGCTCCGGTCCGGCTCCACCGCCGCAAACCCGAAACCGATCACCCGGCAGGACGTTGAGCGAATTCTTCTCGATATCTTTTAATGGCTTCCCCTCCTTCCTTCCTCAAGAACCTTTGCGTTGTTTTGGTGCGGGCCGAAAATCCGGTCAATATCGGCCAGAGCGCGCGGGCCATGAAAAATTTCGGGGTTTCCGAACTGATTCTCGTGAATTGCGCGCCCCACAAAACTCCCGAAGCCTACACGCCGGGCTGGAAAGCGAAAAAGATTCTCGACTCCGCGAAACGGGAAAAGGACCTCGGCCGGGTTACCGCGCAATCCTCCTTCGCGGTCGGATTCACGACGCGGACCGGGAGAAGGCGGGGAGAAGCCCGGCCGTTTTCCGAATGGCTCCCGCAGATTTTAGAAACTCTTCCGTCCCAAAAAGCGCATCTTGTCTTCGGCAACGAAAAAAACGGCCTCTCGAATGAAGAACTCGAAAAATGTCACGCGGTCGCCCGCATTCCGGCAAACCGGGACTACCCGTCGCTCAATCTTTCCCACGCGATTGCCATCGCGTGCCATGAAATCTTCAACGCCCTGCCGGATAAAGCAGGCATCCCTAAAAAACCGCGGAGCGCGTATCCCGCCCCTGAGGAAATGGAGGCATTTTTCAGCCGGCTGTTTGAAACGCTTGAGGCCGCCGGGTACCGAAAATCCGGGCGAGCTGATTTTCCCGGCCGTATTCATGAAACCATGAAGCATTTTTTCCGGAGATCGGGCCCGGACCGGCGAGAGCTTCATCTGTTCCAGTCGTTTCTCGCCAGGATCCGGCAGCGAATCCCGAACGTTAAAAGTTGAAAGATTTCGCAAGGCCCTTTAAAATGCCGTATCCGTTCATCGCGAAAGGAATGTTCCGTGCCCATCTATGTTTATGAAACCATCCGGACGGACGGAAAACCCGGCCGGCGGTTTGAAATCAGGCAGAAGATAACGGATCCACCGCTCAGGAAAGATCCGAAAACGGGTCTCGGCCTCCGGCGGGTGATCCTGCCGTTCGCCTTTCTCAATAACCGTTTTGACAAAACCAGAAAGTTTTTCGCGAATGAGGACAGGCGGGAAACCGGGATCAAGAAAGAAAAAGCCATGGAAAAAAAGCGAAAGGCCCGAACATGAAACTCTTTCGAGACCCCTCCTCTCAAAAATGGCTGTGCCTGCTGTTGTCCCAGGCCCTTATTCTCACAAGCTGCGTTTCCTATCATCCCCGCCCGACCCAGGACGTTCCTTTTATGGAACGGGCGCAGACCCAGGAATCCGATAATATCCGGATCACGGCCGCCGTCCTGAGCGACAAGGAAGGGACAAAAGTTTTCGGGACCGATCTCGCGAAAAAAGGCATTCAGGCCGTCTGGCTTGAGATCGACAACCGTCAGGATCAGATCTATTTCTTTCTGGAGCAGGGGCTGGATCCGGATTATTACTCGCCTGAAGAAGCCGCCTATGTTTGTCATTATTCCACGACCCAAAAATTTATTGAACTGGGACTGGTCGCGATCCTTTTTTTCCCGGTCCTGTTCGCGGCCCCCGTGACTTACATCAGCGCGAAGCGCGCGAATAAAAAGATGGACGCGGATTTCGAGGAACGGGGCCTGCATCACCATATTGTCACGCCCAAAAGCTCCCTGAAGGGGTTCGTCTTTACGCCTTTGGACGAAGGAACCAAGGAAGTCAAAATTGTTCTGCACGGAGACGAGGGAGATAAAAATTTCAATTTCTTTTTCAAAGTCCCCGGCATGCGCGCGGATTACCGCAAACGCAAGTTTGACGCCCTTTATCCGGAGGAAAAGATCAAAAACTGCACCGAAGCGGAATTGCAGAACGAACTTTCAAAAATTCCGTCGACCACCACCAATAAAAAAGGCACGTCCCGCGGAGATCCGCTGAATCTGGTCATTGTCGGAGAATTGAACGATATTTTAAACGCGTTTGCCTCGGCGCGCTGGAGCGAAACGGAATCCCTCGGATTCAAATCTTCGCTAAAAACCGCCAAAGCTTTCCTTCTCGGAAAAACCTACCGGTATTCCCCGGTCAGCCCTCTTTATCACGACGGACGAAGCCAGGACATCGCGCTTCAGAAACCCCGTAAGACCATCGACCAGCGCCTTCATCTCCGGCTCTGGTATTCCCCGCTCCGCCTCAACTCAAAACCCGTCTGGATCGGGGCCATCAGCCGCGATATCGGCGTCCGCGGCACGCTGAAAACCTGGAATCTGACGACTCATAAAATCGATCCGTATGTCGACGACGCGCGCGATTACGTCATCCAGGACCTTGCCAGCGTGGAAAAAGCCGTTCACTATGGTTTTGTGGCAGGCGTGGGAGTTTCGCCGAAGACAAAACCCGGGAAAAATCTTACGGGAGATCCCTACATCACCGACGGATACCGGATGGTCGTCGAAGTCTCCGAAAATCCCTCTCCGTTGACTTCGTTTGACTGGAAATTTCCCGACTTCAACGAAAAGTCCTGAATTCAATCCGGAAAACGTTCTATCGTCCGCGGCGTGACAGGCCGCCGCATAAAACCTTCTGAAGGTCCTGCCGGTTCAGGCGGCCCAGCGCTTCCAGAACCCATTTCCGGTTTTTGTCCTGTCCGGATTGCAAAAGCGCCCGCTGCATTTGCCGGTCCTTGTAGCTTTTCGCCGCGTAAACTTTTTCGCCCGTGAAAGGATTTCTGCCGGTGTAATACATGCAGGCGGAAGCCGTCATCGGCAGGGGAATAAAATCCTGAACCTGCTCCGGCTGGACATGCCGTTTTGCCATGCAAAGCGCAAGATCCAGCGCTTCGTTCAATCCGGCTCCCGGATGCGCGCTGATAAAATAATTCACGAGGTATTGAGCCTTCCCCAAAACCCTGTTTATTTCCTTGAACCGCTGGACAAATTTTTCATAGGTTTCGAAAGAAGTTTTGTTCATCTGTTCCAGAACGGAAGGAACGCTGTGCTCGGGAGCCACTTTCAGGCGGCCGCTGACATGTTTTTCGCAAAGCGCTTTCAGGTAAGAATCCGAATATTTCTCGATCAAAAGGTCGTAACGGAGACCACTGGAAATAAACAGGTGTTTCACGCCCGGGACCGCTAAAACCTCTTTCCACAAAGCGATGGCTTCGTCGTAGCCAAGTTTGAGATTCTGGCATTTACGCGGCATCAGGCACTGCCTCTCCCGGCACGTCCCGTCCGCTTCCCATTTCTCGCAGGAAGCGCCGTACAAGTTGGCGGTGGGCCCTCCGATATCCGTAATCGTTCCTTTGAAATCGGGCCTGCCGGCAAGAAGCCGGACTTCTTTCAAAATGGAACGCCTGCTGCGGCTTTGAATCATTCTTCCCTGATGGGAATACAATGAGCAGAAATTGCATTCCGCGGAACATCCGCGATGCGAAATAATCGAAAATCTTACGGTCTCAAATCCCGGAACGCCCCCCGCCGGATCATACTCGGGATGCCACGCGCGCAGATAGGGTAATTCATAAACACGGTCGATTTCCGCCTCGGTCAACGGAAAAGCCGGAGGCAGCTGGATCACAAAACGGTCGCCGTGCTTTTGAAGAACCGTTTTCCCCCGGAAGGGGTCCGCCTCCCGATAGGCGGCTGAAAAAGCCTCGTTGAATTTTCCAAAATCGGCTTTCGCTTCCTCAAAGGAGGGAATCAAAACCCCGTTTTCAAATCCGTCCGCCGTGCTTCTTGCGATCACCGTCCCCCGGATATCATTCAGGGTTTCAATGGTTTCCCCGCAACGCAGACGGACCGCGATTTCCACAGCCGCCTTCTCTCCCATTCCGTAAACAAGGAGATCCGCCTTCGCGTCCAGCAAAACGGAGCGCCGGACCCCGTCATCCCAGTAACAGTAGTGCGCGAGCCGCCTCAGGCTCGCTTCGATCCCCCCCAAAACAACCGGAACCCCCGGAAATAATTCCCGGAGGCGGTTGGCATAGACAATGACGGCCCGATTCGGTCTCAGGCCGGCTTTGCCGCCGGGGGAATATTCATCCTCCCGCCTCGGTTTTTTACTGGCCGTGTAATTCGCGAGCATGGAATCAAGATTGCCCGCCGTCACGCCGAAAAAAAGCTTCGGCTTCCCCAGTTTTAAAAAATCGTCGGGTTTTCTCCAGTCCGGCTGCGCGATGATTCCGACCTTAAAACCGGAATCTTCCAGAGTCCTCCCCAGCACCGCCGTCCCGTAGGACGGATGATCCACGTAGGCGTCTCCCGAGACCAGAATAACATCCGGGTCTTTCCACCCTCGGGCGTTTAATTCTTTTTTGGAAACCGGCAAAAAAAGATTTTTCATTTCAAATTTGAATGGTTATTGAAGATTAACGGCATTCAACCCAAAAAACTGGCGCTGCCCGGAGCGGGACAATCAGAAATTCAAGATCCCGCTTCCACGGCCCGAATCCGGGCCTCCATCTCCCGCTGCTTTTTTTTCGCCTGCGCCACCGCCGATTGGGCCGCGGCCAACGCGGACGAATCAACAGACGTTAACATTTTAGAGGGAGAAAGCGCGGTGAGCGGAGGTTGAGGCGGAGCCGGCACGGCTGTTTTCTTTGAAGTCCCGGCAAAAATATTTTTGGAGGGATGATACGTCAGAAAAGGTTCTCTGACGGCACCGTAAGATTTCAGAATGTCCCCGGACGCGTCCTTTTCGCCGGCGTTCAATTCCGCAATAATTTTAATTTCTTTCCTCGAAAAAGTCATCTTCCCTTCCGGAAGTTTAATTTGAAGGGAATCTCCGGTTTCGCTCAAAACTTCCCCGGTAAACACGGCTCCGGAAGTCAGTTCGATTTTTTGATATTTTTTCTCCTGCCCTCGCAGGGACCGCGTCAACACGTCGGGATGAAACCGGACTCCGGCCGCCCAAGCCGCCAAACCGGCCAACGCGATCCCGCATAAAAGCCGAACCAGATTTTTAATCATGGCTTTTTCTCCTCGATGAAAGTCTTCTGAATTTTTCGTCAAGCGTCCGGGCTGAATAAACAAACACTTCGCAGGCAAGGCTTTGAAGGGCCGGCGAACAGCGCGCGATTTGATAGACGCGCCCCTTCGCGAACTGCCGGAAGACAGGCGGAAGTTTCTTCATGCGCCGGACCATCCCTCCGGTCGGATCGTCGGCAAGATAATAAACGGTCCTTATGCCGGTATAAATAATGCGAATCAAACACATCGGGCAGGGTTCAAGGCTTGAGTACAAAATAAAATTCCGCATTCCGGGTTCGCGGGCCCTTACGCGATTCTCATACCGCGTAAGGACGTTCATTTCGGCGTGCTGGTCCGTCCGCGAATAAGGATGAACCATGTGATTATGACCACGCTGAAGGATCCTGCCCCGGGAATCCACGAGACAGGCCCCAACGCCGTAATTTCCTTTCCGGGCCGCGGCAAACGCTTCTTTCACCGTAATCCATCCGAACGCATCGTCCCGGAAAGCGGGATCGGGCCTGAAGGAATAAATTCTTTCTTTAAGATCGCGCAGAAAGTTCTTTTTTTCAGTCTTGATGGGATTGGTCCTTCACAAGGAGCTGTTTCAAGTCCCGGACCTCGGCTCCCTTTAAAAATCGCCCCGTGCCCAGTTCAAGGTCCCCGAGCTTCAAGGGCCCGAATGAAATGCGGCAAAGCGTCAGGACTTTATAACCCACTGCCGAGAAAATCCTCCGCACTTCCCTTTTTTTCCCTTCCCGGATCATCACGCGTATAACCCGCGGGGACATGGTATGAAATTCCTGTATTTTGACAAACCCCTCGGGCAAATGCACGCCCGCCAGCAAACGTTTTCCGTCCCGAAGATCAAAAGCGCGGTTGAGTCTCGCGACATACCATTTCTCGGCGCCGTAACGGGGATGCGTCAGGGCGTTGGCAAGATCTCCGTCATTCGTAAACAACAAAAGCCCCGTCGAATCCTTGTCCAGCCTGCCGACCGGAAAGACCCGCGTCCGGTTCGACCCGGGCTGGGACGCCTTGTGCGTCAGAGCCCTCGGCAAAAGGTCGTAAACCGTCCTTTTGGCGTGAGGATCCGCCGCCGTCGTCACGTAACCTTTCGGTTTGTTCAGAACAAAATACACGCGTTCTTCAAAAAAAACGGGCTCCTCCCGGAACAGGATCACGTCCGCTTCCGTATCGACTTGACGACCGAGATCGTAGATGGTTTCCCCGTTCACCTTGACATAACCGCTCTGGACGTAGGTTTCGCATTTCCGTCTCGAATCAATGCCCGCCAGCGCCAGGGCCCGTGAAATTCTCATGGTTTCGCCCAAAATCGGAACTCCTCAGGATGGAATCAGAACAACTTTGAGGGATTCTTTCGCTCCGGCCACCAGATTGAACCCCTTCTGAATCTCCTCGAGCGGAAGCGTGTGAGTGATCAAATCCCTGACGGCAATCTCCCCGCGCCGGATCAACGCAAGGGCCTCCTCCAAATCCGAAGGCGCCGCGCCGTAAGAAGAAGTGAGCGTGATTTCGTTCCGCCAGATATCGGCCGTCGGGATTTCAATATTTTTGTCGGGAATGGCAAATAAAAGAACGGTTCCTTTCCGTTTAACGCAGCGAAATGCCTGCTCGACGGCACTCAGTGCCCCCGTACAGATAATCACGTGATTCGCGGCGACGTTCAAAAGCTGCGCCGCATGAATCGTTTCATCCGCTCCGCATTCTTTCGCTTTCTTCAGGCGGTATGCATCAATATCGGTGGCGATCACTTTCGCCCCCAATTTTTTCGCCATCCGGATATTCAGCAGGCCCGACACCCCGCTTCCCAGAATTAAAACCGTATGCCCCGCCTTCACGCCGATCAGGCGCTGGCCCCGCACCACGCAAGCCAGCGGCTCAATCATGGTTCCTTCTTCATAGGAAACGCCGTCCGGCAGAAGATAGGTTCCCCGCTCAACGTTGATTGCGGGAACACGAATCCATTCGCTGTATCCGCCGGGATCGTAATTCCCTCCGTGAAGCGTCTCGCAAGCCGTATGGTTTCCCTCAAGACAGAATTCGCACTGATTGCAGGGAACGTGGTGGCTTACGAATACCCGTTGTCCGGGCTTGAAGTTCGGAGATTTGGATTCAGCGATGTCGCCTGAGATTTCATGGCCGAGAATCCGCGGGGCTTTCCTGATGCGGTACCATTCCATCACGTCCGTTCCGCAAATCCCGCTGGCCCGTACCCGGACCAGGATTTCGCCGTCGCGAATTTCGGGCCGCGGAATTTCCTGAATACGGATATCGCTGTTCCGGTAATACACCGCTACTTTCATGAGCGGCTTTGATAGATTTTGTAGGCTTCGCTGACCGAAACGTTTTCGTGCACAATCGCCCGGACGGCCCGGATCATCCCGACGGGATTCTCGGACTGAAACACGTTGCGGCCCATGTCCACGCCGACGGCGCCTGACCGGATCGCGTTCGAAGCCATTTCCAGCGCGGCTTTTTCCTCGATCTTTTTCCCTCCCGCGATCACGACGGGAACTTTTCCGCAAGCCTCGACGACTTTTTCAAAATTCTCGCAGTAATAGGTCTTGACCATGCGCGCGCCGATTTCGACGCAAATCCGGCAGGCCAGTCCCAAATAGCGGGCGTCCCGGACCATTTCTTTCCCGACCGCCGTCACCGCAAGAACCGGAATACCGTAATGCTCGCCTTCGTTCACGAGATGAGCCAGATTCCCGATCGTTTCTTTCTCGTATTCCCCGCCCACATAAACCGAACAGGTAATTGCCGAGGCGTTCACCCGGATCGCGTCCTGGACGGAAGTCGTGATAATTTCGTTGGATAATTCCTTCAGAATGCTCTGTCCGCCCGACATCCGGAGCACCACGGGTTTATCCGTTTCCGCGGGAATCCAGGTCCTCAAAGCGCCCCGCGTAATCATCAAAGCGTCCGAATAGGGCAGGATCGGGTTAACCATCTTTCCCAGATTTTCAAGGCCCGTCGTCGGCCCCTGAAAATAACCGTGATCCACCGCCAGCATCAGGCAGCGGCCCGTTTTTGAATTAAGAATTCGGGAAAACCTGTTCTTCATTCCCCAGTCCATCGGTGCAAACCTCCATGGTTATATTTAAATTTCAAAAACATCCGTCCTGCGATTGCCGGCGGCAATCTTTCCCTGTTTTGCTTTAAATCTTCCGGTTGAAATTTTCGGAAAACGGATTATCCTTCGCGCAGAATTTTCAAAAGAAGCTTGAGCATGTCGATCGCGGTCACGATTCCCACCACGCGTCTTTTCTCGTCAACGATCGGAACGCAGCCCAGTTTTTTCTCCGCCATCAACTCCACGGCGCTTTCAATCGTGTCTTCGGGCCGGAGCGTGATCACTTCCTGAATAATGTATTGCTGCAGCATGTATTTGGCCAACGCGTCCATATCATAAACATACTCCCCGCGCTCATTTTTCTTCGGAGACGTGATGCGGTTAAAATCCCTCTGGGACATCACGCCGACAATTTCCATCTGGGAATTCACGATCGGCAGGTGGCGGATGCCTTTTTCCTGAAAAATTTGAGCGATCTTGAAAAAAGGCTCATCGATATTCAGCGTTACGGGATTTAAAATCATGATGTCTTTTAAAGCTCGGTTCCTCATCGTCTCCGCCTTCCTTTTGAAATAGATGCTGTTCGCGCCTTTCCCGGGAAGTAAACTGCGCGTATTTTACGCCCACTTCCAAACCAGGTCAAACGATGGTTTCAGCCCTTGCCGCGGGAAAGTTTTGACTCTTCGAATCCGGAAATAGTATAGTAGGCCCAAGAAGTTTTAATCCGAAAAGGAGAAACGGTCATGCGTCTTTTGATTGTCGGAGGAGTCGCGGGCGGAGCCTCCGCCGCGGCCCGCGCCAGAAGGCTCTCTGAGAACGCGGAAATTGTCCTGTTTGAGCGGGGCGAACATATTTCCTTCGCCAATTGCGGGCTTCCCTATCACATCGGAGGAATTATTCCGGAACGCAACCGCTTGCTGGT
>Ga0172375_10001725_pt1 | contig 34996 bp, 43 predicted proteins | sample LakKiv1m_FD_114537 | JGI IMG/M metagenome (GOLD analysis project Ga0172375, IMG submission 114537) | Freshwater microbial communities from Kabuno Bay, South-Kivu, Congo - kab_092012_11.1m | ecosystem: Environmental > Aquatic > Freshwater > Lake | place: Democratic Republic of the Congo... | reverse complement strand
TTTACCAACACTAACCAATTCCTGTCCACCACCATTGGTCCATTCATCGTGATAAGTAATATCACTATTTTCGAAATGAGAAGTTGTTAACTCGAACGAACCTCTAACAACTTTTTCAAATTTTGACTGACCGCCATAACCAGCAAGTAAACCGGTTGTAAGGGCAGTAGATACTGTTTGTTTATTCATTTTTCTTTAAATGTTTAAAATACTTTTTTCCTTTTAATTTGTCGGGGAGCAGATCTTCCTTAGTATATTTTTCATATCCCTTGCCGTAGCCAAGGTCTTCCATCAAGACGGTTTCGGCATTTCGAAGATTGAGAGGAATGGGCAGATTGCCATAAGTTTTGATATCAGCTTGAGCTGATCGAAGTCCGTCGTAGGCACTGCGATTTTTGGCCGAATTAGCGAGATAAACTACTCCGTGGGCCAAATTTATGGCACATTCAGGATAACCGATCTGGGTCACTGCTTGAAACACTTGGTTGGCCAACATTAGAGCTGAGGAATTGGCAATACCAATATCTTCTGAGGCAAAAATAACCATGCGACGGGCAATAAACTTGGGATCTTCGCCGGCCTCAACCATTCTGGCCAAATAATAGAGGGCAGCATCGGGGTTGCTAGCTCGCATTGATTTGATAAAAGCAGATATGGTGTTGAGATATTGCTCATAATTGTAATAATGAGTATATTTCTCGCAAATCTCCACTGTTTTTGTCTACAACCTAACTCCCTTTAAGTTTTGAAGGTACAAAGTGATTTTACCTCAAATTTTGTTCAATCCACTTATCAGCCGAATCAGTCCAGTTGTATATCAAATGTATTTCGCCATCACCAGGAATCTCTAGTTCTTTGATGGTACTGTAAAAGTCTTCGTCAGCAACATCAAAGCGTTCCTTGGTAAGCCTGTTACTCTCTAACCTTTTTCGGGCTTCTGTTGGTGGTATATCAACAAAAATTGTTGTTGTTTCTACACCGACCTCATCGGCAATCTTTTTAACCAAGCTTCTTTCACGTTTGGTGAAATTACCAGTATCGTGGATTATGGTCTTACCTTCAAGTAAGTTCTGTCTGATGATGCGATACATTTCTTTATAGACTTTATTCCATCCTTCTTCGTCAATTTCTGGGTCGGTAATATCATTACCGAATAGTTGAAATTTGACTTCGTCTAAGTCAATGCGGGTAAATCCTAACTTATCAACAATTCCTTTTGCCAGTGTAGTTTTGCCTGAAAATGGGATAACACAAAGAATATAGAGTTTATTGGTCATTTTAATTAAATTTTACCCACTCGCCTTCTGAGATTACTTCGACATCCTCTCCATCAACTAAAATGGCAGAATTGTCATCAATAGCATAGACTGATTCTTTCAAGTCTTTCGAGGCTTCGACTAAGTTTTCTTTGCGTATTTTTTCAAAGTAAGACGAGTTTAAGTGAGGAATAATCTGGAAGTTTACTAATCCCAATCCCTCTTTGATTTCTAGTTCATATTTTTCGCCAAATAAATTTTGGACGGAATTGTAAATGGTTGGCCCAGCAATACAACTTCCAGCACTGATACCAGCATAAATTCTAGTATTGAGTAAATCTGGCAATTCGTCTTGCAAACCAGATTGTTTGACCCAATGCATCAGATGAATGGTGTTGCCACCACCGAGAAATAAAACCTCTGCTTCTTGTAGACGTGGTAACCAAACGTCTTTTGTGACAGCAGAAACATCAATAATATCAACTTGGAAGCCAGCTTTTTGAAAATTATTTAAATCTTCAATCATCCAACTTTTATCACCAAGTTCAACATTGGCAGCAGTAGGGATAAAGGCTAACTTAACTCCTTTGGCTGATTTACCTAAAAGTTTTTCAATTGCTTTGACTATCGATTGGTTTGACAATCCAGCTGAGGTGAGTAGAAGTTTCATATTTATTTTATAATCATTTCTAATAGCTCTGGGAATTGTTTATATTTTTCGCCAGCAGAACCAATACTGAAGTGAAACTGGCCTGGTTTAACAATCAATTTTCCACCAAGTTTCTCTGATAGGTACTGGGCGTGTTCAAGTGGACAATAAGGATCATTATCTGAATGTATAAATACAAATTTATTAGCTTTGGTTTTAATTAAATCAAAATCAAAAGGTTCTAAAAACAAATCGTCTAAAGCGTCCCAGTCCAAATTGTTTTTAAATGAACCGACCAAGTAGCAAGTGTCTACTTTTTTACCATCTGGTAAATGCTGTAGTAAACTAAGAATTTCTACTGCCCCGGAGGAATGGCCGATAATAATACTTTCCTGATTAAAATCCCAATCCTTGTTTGCAAATAAAAAATTGTTGTACTTATAAACATTTGGCTTATTACAATCAGGCAGTTGCGGAACCCAAACTTTCCAGTTTTCTTTTTCTAATTCAATCTTTAACCAGTCAAACCAATTTTCAGTTGGATAACCATCTGTACCGTGTAGTATTAAAGCGTTTTTCATAAATTTTTAATTTTTTCTATTAACCCATCGTTTATTTCTACAAGTCCCTCAGCTATTTGCCTATCTCTCAACTTCGCTGATTTTTCACCTGGATAAAAAATCTCGGTGACCCCATCGGCTTTTGGAGCATTTTTTAATTCGTTTATCGCCATATCAATGTCTTTCTTAAAATCTTCCAAAGGTCTAAATATAGTCGGGTCAATCAAGATATAGAATGAACCCCAACCACCTGGCACTGAATAACCAACACGAGAGCCAGTAAGTGCACCACCAAGTAATTCCACAATAAATGCCAATCCTGAACCTTTGTGACCAAAAAATGGCAATAAACCGCCACCCATTGCCTTTTCTGGGTCGGTTGTTTGAACACCGTCACTGTCAATGGCTGAACCTTCCTTGATTTGTTTCCCCTCATTTTTGGCTACCAATAAATCTCCCCAAGTAATTTGGCTTGATGCCATATCCAAAATAACAGGCAAGCCACTGGTTGGCACTCCAACTGTTATTGGGTTTGTTCCCCAAAGTTCCTTTTTTGCTCCAAACGGTACTAGTCCGCCAGCCGAATTGTTGAAACCAATAAAAATTAGATTTTGGTCAGTAGCTTTCCTCGCATACGCACCAATATAGCCCGTCACACCCAAATCTTTAATTCCAACACTTAGCATTTTGCTTGTTTTTACTTTCTCAAAAGCAAGGTCAAGTGATTTGTAAATCGGACCGTAACCTAATTTTTTATGACCATTGATATGTAAAGAAATCGGACTTTCTTGAATAACATCCATTTTTAATTCCTCTGTGTTTAGTTTGCCATCATCACTTGATTTTTTGAATGATAGCAACCTTACAAGACCGTGGGTTTTTCGACCTGACAATTCCGCATCAATCAAATTTTGTGTAATCAAATTAGCTTCCTCTGTCTTAATTCCAATCTTTTCTAATAATGAATTTGACAAATCGGTGGCCTCCTGAATAGTTATTTTCATATGCTGAAATTATATCCTAATAACTGCATTTATGTCTGATGATTAAACTCAATGTAAATTTCCTTATCATCGCTGACGACAACCTTTTTAATAATGGTGGCGAGGAGCATTTTTTTACGATCTATTTCGGAGCTTTCCCAAATTTTGTCAAAATCCATTAACAATAAAATTGTTTCTTTGTTTAGTTTTTCTGTTTCAGCTTCTCTTGTTAATTCAACTCCTAATTTTTCTAACTCTTTGGTCTGGCTAATTTCTCGTAAATCACATTTAGTAAGTTCCTCTTTGAAATTAGCGATAGTGGTTACATCAAAATCTTGCGAGATAAGTAGCTTCTCAATTCTGGCTCTGTTTTGTTTATTTTCCTCGATATTATTTTTTGCTATTTTTATTTGGGAATTGATGTCCTGTTTTTTATTGGTTCGACTCTGCTTCACAAATTCCTCTTGGGCTTCTGGATTTGAGGCTAATTCCTTAATTTTTTGAATAACAGCCTCTTCGGCTTTGATTTTAGAAATAATGTATCTTTTGGCACAAGCAGACGTCCCGTGTTGAGAATAATTGGAGCATAAATAAGCTGCACCGCCAGGGTGTTTGTTGGTAAGTTTGCTAGACCATAAATAACCGTGACCTTGACAGCGGCCACAATAAATTAAACCTGATAATAATCCCTGTGAGGCAACGGCTCGACCACCGAGTTTGGCTCGAATGGCCATTTTATCTTGGACTCTTTGAAATAACTCTGGTTCGATGATAGGAGCGTGGTGACCTTGGACAATTATTCCTGTGTGTCCTTCCCTAAGTCGAGTGCGACTTCGTTTACTATCTGACAATCTCCAACCCCACCGAACTAATCCAGTGTATGTTGGATTTTGGAGCTGATATTTTATAGTCGAATAACACCACAAACCACCTTTTGGGGACGGAAGTCCTTTGAGGTTTAAGTGGTCGGCAATTCTTCTAAAACCCCAGCCACTTTGGTCGTAAATACTAAAAATGTCCTTAATGATAATAGCTTCTTTCTCAATAACTACGTCTTCCTCACGTTTTTTGTCAGGATCACCATTTTCATAAGTTATCATTTTTCGAAATCCAAAAGGGACTTTGCAAGGATTGATACCTTTTTTAGCTTTGCCAATTTTTCCAAGGTTAAATCTAGCGACTCTCGTCTCGTTGTCCGCTTCGGCCTTCCAATCGAGCATCATATTGACGATTTTATCTTGTGATTTGAAATTAAGCGTCAAAGTCCTGGGGTCAATGATTGGAGTCGGCTCCATCACAGTGGTTATTTGAACACCACTCATCCGCATCATTTTTCGGTAGGCCGTCATTTCTTCAAAATTTCTGGCCATTCGGTCAGTACTCCAACCAATGATTAAATCAAATAATCCTAATTTGGCATCGGCAGTCATTTTTTCAAAATGCTCTCTGGTTTCCATCTCCTTACCTGAACTACCGCCTTCATTGTAAGTGGCGACAACTTCCCAATCGAAATGAGATTTTATGGTTTGAATAATAGCAGCCTCCTGTTCTGGCAGGGAAACTTTTTTATTCTCTGCCTGTTTCAGAGTGGACACCCGCAGATAGATGGCCACCCTGATTTTATAAGGCAGTTTAAGTAGCTCTAAATAATCTAAGTCCACCAACCGGCTATGTTCAGTCTCCCTAATTTTCTCGATGAAATTGGAGGAGTTGGAAAAGTCGACTAAAGTGGTAATAGAACTATTGTTAAGCATTTGTATTTATATTTTTCTTATCTTTCCATAATTTATTTATATTTTAATTATATATTATGCCTGTCTTTAGGCAATAGTTGAGTTTTTACGACATTCTTTTATCTGAATGGCCATCCAAACAGCAATAGTTTTTGATAAATAAGAGGTGGTGTTTTTATTAAAAAGTTTTGGATCGACCTCAACTTTGGGGAGTTGTATTTTCTTATGTTTTCCTTTGGGCATATTTCCCCTCCCCATCAATGGCTAACAATTCTCCAAGAGCGTCCTCTACGAGGCTCTTAATCGTCTCTCCTTGTTGGCAGGCCCTAATCTTGAGTAATTTGTGTATCTCTCTATCGACAAGTATCTGTTTCGTAGGTTTTTGATCAATTCCTCGATTCATAGTTTTTTTGGGCTTTGCCCTAATAAATAACCCTTCCCTCCCTTCGCTCTCTCAACCCGAATGTCTTATTAAAAACATTCATTCGGTATATCGGTCGCTTCGGTCGGTCGCCATCAATCTTGGTCAACTTGTTTAGTGTCGATTGTCCACCCGTGATAGTCGGATCCCTTCGACAGAGATTTAGGTCTCAATGCTGGGGACACAAAGTCCCCAGAGATGAAAGTTAAATCTTTCCGTTTGGCTGGTTCTCAATTAGTAGTTCAGAGATATGGTCTTCGAGTTCTTGATTAGTCCATTTATCTAGTGACTTCCATCCACAAATCAACATTTCCTCTAAGGAATCTGAATTGCCAGCATAAACAAAATCAGCTATGACGTCATTAATAATCATTCTGTAAGCATCTTCCCTAGATACTAACTTTCCAAAAGCTTTTATTTTCATTTTTGATTTGGATGAATATTTAATTTTTTGAAACTATCTTTTTTAGATATCGAAAACTTTCGGAGAACCTTTGAAAATTCACAGATGTTTTTCCCATCGAGCACAATTTTTCCTGATATTCGCAAGACTCTTTGTCGCTAAATTCGAAGACGTAAAAACCACCGTCATAATCGTAGCTGGTCTCAACTAATTCGTGATCTGTGGCAAGTAAGTACGCTGCTAGATATAAGTCTCTTGACTTAAAGTTCTTAGGGGAAAACTCCAAATTTGTTTCAATTTCCATTTTATTTTCATAAGGCTGTCTGAACGAAAAAGGGCAGCCACCAATAGATAAATCCGTTCAGTTATCTATCGGCTTGACTGCCCTGTACCAACTTTTTGATGGTTAGTATATTAAAAATATTTTATTCTCCTACCAATGTCTGGTCAAGGTATCAAATTTCACTTATTCCCTATCTTCACAGTTATTCTCAGTTAGTGACAGTTGTTCTTAGTTAGCAAGACTCTCTTTTTTTATGGAGTCGGAAAACTCAAATTATAATTTATAACTAATAGCTACATTTGCCACAAAATGTGGGTTACTTTGCACTCTCTTTTCTCAAATTCTGGTGTTAGTGTTTGATAGCGGTGACAGTCTTTTGGATCTTTCTCCACGCACATCAACACGATATTTTTGTCTTTTTGCAATAAAATGATTTTTTCGATTGATTTTTCGAAGTCAGTGTTCACAGACAGACCACCTAAGTTACCGCCAAAGTACAAATACTCTATATTGTGTTTTTGCAACACAAATATTAATGTATTTTGGTTGAAATTCCGATTCCAACGTGAGTATGGTTTACTTCTAACGTCAGCCACTATTGTGATTTCAAACTCTTGTAGTTTGGCGATAAACTCCTCTATTGGTTTGACTGAATAACCGATGGTGAAAATAGGCATAGTTTAATTATGACTGAAATACCCACAAAATCAATAGATTTACCTATCTTTACGGTGTTTATTATTTTATTGGTAGATAGATTTCAAAAAACTGCTTATGTTGATCGGTGCTTACTTTGCGATAGATCTCAAAGTCCGAAGTATCGTAACGAACTTCAATTTTATTTAGTCGACAATATTTTTCGAGTTCCTTCCAAAATAATGACAATAACTCTCCTGATCCGTTGTGGGTGTAAGTTATAACTTTGCCAGGGTTGAAAGTAATTTTTTTGACAACATTCTTAAACTTTGGACTAATTTTCATACCAGATTGAGCCAACACGCTGATCTTAATTAAGGATTTTTTGGGCTGATAAGTTGGATTCTCGAATATTGCCAGTGTGGTAAAGTTGCGACCAGGCGAACTAAACATAGATCGTAGTTCGCGACAATACTCACCGATTTTGGCATAGGAGCCTGCTTTTTCAATAAAATAAATCTCAAATGGTTTTAGATTCTTGATATCTGGATTGATCATCGTACCATTGAGGTCAATGTTGGTCATAAATTTACTTAGATTAGCTAAATTAAATTTTAGTGAATCTATTTGATCTTTTATCTCACCCTTCTTTTTCTCAAAAAGTCCTTTTAGATCTCCTCTCTCTTTAATTTCTTTTAAGGTCACTCCTAGTGTGGTTAGCAACAGCACCATTTGATATTCCAATACCTGTGACTGGTTGTAATAGCGATAGCCTTCGGGAGAGACTTCGACTGGTTTGATAATGCCCTGTTGGTCGTACCACAAAATGGTTCTTTTAGTTGTTCCTGCAAGCTTAGCAAGTTCACCCGCGGTGAGATAGTTATTCATCTTATTGACCATAACGTTACGTAATAGGTTATTATAGCACACTTATGCAAAATATTGTCATAAAAGGGGCAAAAGAGAACAACCTAAAAAATATAGATTTGACCATACCACGCAACAAAGTGGTGTGTTTTGTTGGAGTGTCTGGTTCAGGAAAGTCTACGATTGCCTTTGACATCATTGCCAAGGAGGGACAGAGACAATATTTTGAGAGTTTGAGTAGTTTGGCTAGACGCTATCTCCAAAAGAGCAACAGACCTAATGTTGAGGAAATTAAGGGGATATCGTCAACGGTGATTATTAGCCAAGACAGAATGCACCAAAGTCAGAGATCAACTGTAGGTACTATCACTGAAACTTACACCTATCTACGCCTCCTCTACTCACGTGTTGGCTGGCCTTCCTACGATTCATCATATTATTCGTTCAATCACCCTTTGGGTGCGTGTACGAAATGTAAGGGTTTGGGTAGGGCGATGGATATTGATCCAAACAAGTTAGTTGATGTAAATAAAAGTCTCAATGAAGGGGCAATTTTATATAGTAATTGGAGAGTAAAGTCGATGTATTGGAAGATCATTAGGTCGACGGGGTTTTTTGATATGGATAAAAAAGTTAAAGACTATACAAAAGAAGAACTTAATAAATTGATGTATGCCCCAAAGCAGAGAGCGAGTAATGATGAAAATGGAGTAATTATGCCAATGTATCAAGGAATTGTAACTCATCTAAATAATCGTGGATCAAGTGTCAGTCGACACGTCAATGAAGAGGAAATGAAATACTTTACTTATATTGACTGCCCAGAATGTCAAGGCTGGAGGCTTAAAAAAGCATCACTTGATGTAAAAATAGATGGGAAAAATATTGGACAGGTGGCTAATATGCCCATTATTGAGGCATTGGATTTTATAAAGGGAATTGAGCATCGAAATGCAATAGTAATAAAGCCAAGACTGGTAGAGCAGTTAAAATTTTTAGTTGATGCAGGAGTTGGATACTTGTCACTCAACCGATCAACCAACACCTTGTCTGGCGGTGAAGCTCAAAGAGTAAAATTAGCACGACAACTAGGGTGCGATTTGATTGAGACGGTTTATGTGATGGACGAACCTACGGCGGGGTTGCATCCAAGAGATTTAGAGTTGGTGATAAGTAACCTTAAAAGACTGAGAGATAGCGGAAATAGTGTATTGGTTGTTGAACACGATGAGAATGTAATTAGAGAGGCTGATTATATTGTAGAAGTTGGCCCAGGAGGGGGAAAGAATGGTGGTGAGATTGTGTTTGAGGGAACCAAAGACGAGATGTTGAAGAGCAACAAGTCATTAACGGCAAAATATTTGAACAGTCAAACAAATAATGGGGTTTTGAAAAAGCAACCGAGAAATCCAAACGGAATATTAAAAATTATGTCTGCAAATAGAAATAATTTGAAGAATATTAGTGTTGATGTGCCCTTGGGTATGTTGGTTGCATTGACGGGCGTGTCAGGAGCAGGAAAAAGCTCTTTAGTTGAGGAAATAGTTGAACAACATCAAGACAGGGTGGTATTGGTGGGTCAAAATAATATTGGTAACAATAGGCGTGGATGTATTGCGACTTACGTCGGTATATTTGATGAAATTAGAAAATTGTTTGCCAAAGAAAATGGAGTCAACCCATCGCTATTTAGTTTCAATAGCAAGTTGGGTTGTTGTCCCGAATGTAATGGTCTGGGGTTTATTGAGATGGATATGAATTTTTTAGGTGATGTAAAGATGAAGTGTGATAAGTGTGATGGGAGAAGGTTCAAGCCGGAAGTTTTGAAATATAAATATGAAGGCAGAAGTATTGACCAAATATTGGGGATGACGGCTATTGAAGCCAAAGTGCTATTCCAACAGAAATTAATTAATAATGGCTTAAAAATGTTGTTGGATGTGGGTCTTGATTATGTGGAACTTGGCCAAACATTGGACACACTGTCAGGCGGCGAAGGGCAGAGATTAAAATTGGCTAGTCGCCTACAAAATAAAGGTGAATTTTATATTTTAGATGAGCCAACCTCTGGGCTTCATTTTGCTGATGTAGAAAAGCTGGTGAGGTTGTTGAATGCTTTAGTAGATAATGGCAACACAGTTTTAGTCATTGAGCATAATATTGAAGTAATTAGACAGGCTGATTGGATAATCGATATGGGGCCAGAAGGTGGCGATAATGGCGGTGAAATTGTTGCCCAAGGAACTATAAAAGATATAAAAAAATGCGAGAGATCGTGGACAGGGAGGTATTTATGACTAAATATCAGGAAATAACTTTGAATAATATTATCGTTCTGTCAGTCGAAGTGATTGGTGTTAAGAACTCAAATTTAGCATTTAATCAACTAGAATCAAAACTACCAACGCTTAGAAGTCGTAAATTTTACGGATGTCTGATAGGCACACCAGAGAGAGGAGTGTATCGAGCGTGTGTTGCCAAACTTGAAGGAGAGACTTGTGATACATTGGTGACCTGGACTATACCAGAAGGGAAATATTTAAGAGCAAAAATTGAGAATTGGGTAGGGAAAGAAAATATGATTGGAAAAGTTTTTAGTGATATGAGGAAAACAAGTAAATTTGATCCCAAAAGGCCCTACATTGAGTATTACCGGAGCCAAAAAGAACTTATATTATTGCTACCTATTTTATAAACGGCGATTCTGTTTAGTATCAAACTAGATCAATAAATGGGGTATAATCCTTAACCTAACTATAATTGGTGTATAGTTATATAAAGGAGATAAATATGAACAAATATCTGCGAAAACTAGCGATGGAGGTATTAAGAAATTGTCCCGATGGATTGAGTAAAGTTAAATTTGCAAAAATAATTTATTTCGTCCACAAAGGATTGGTAAATAGTAAGCTATCATCTGCTAATGATCTGAAATTTATACGAATGCCACTTGGACCTGTACCAGTGGGTTTTATGAGTCTATCAGACGACTCAGCTTTTAACGTGTCCAATGTGGCTAATACTGGATTGGTTTATAACAGCCAGATTTATAAAATTAAGGATGGTCAAAATGTCTCCAATAATGATGATTTTTCAGCTACGGTCAAAAAATTGTTCGGTCAGCTTAATAAGCTAACCACTTCTGACCTAGTGGAAAAGTCACATCAGGAACCTTCCTGGATCGAACACCCAAACGGAATCGAATATTTTGTAAGTGAGGCGGATTTGGCAATGCCATTACCTAAAGGGACTGACGTCACTTTGGGGGGTGATGACGATCAAAGGTTGCAAGAAAAATTGGTGGAAGGGATGCTTAATGACATTGTGTCTGGGAGTACCTCATTGGAATATCCAGACCCAAATAAAAAATAATGGATCAAGCACTGTCGATTGACGAGGTAATACCAAATCTTTGGAACGAATATAAAAAAAGTCGGGAGTATTTATCTGGCCTAAAAATGGCAATACCTGAACATCATCGTTGCGTTGAGAAACGTGAGGAGGAAGGATTGGCTAGAATTTACGAAAAAATAGTTAAAAAGGTGACAAAAGATATAAAGGGGCGCTACATTGGTGAATGGTTGGTCGAATGGAAAAATATGAATAAGTTGCTGTTTATGAATATCCTAAAAAATAAAGGTGATTGGCGTAAAAAGGAAGTGAGAATCGGAGACCCTTACGATGATTGTATGAAGCTGGCGGATAGTAGAGATATTCCAAGGTTGATGCAAGAGCTGGCCAATGACATCCACGGCTTAATTGGGATCGATTACAAAAACAGAGATGAACTTTATGAAGTGTTGGCAAAAATTCATCACCGCTTTGTGATGATTCACCCATTTGATGATGGCAACGGGAGAATAGCTAGGGCAATTACTGATCAAATTTCTTTGTTTTTTGGTTTGCCCACAGCTATCGTCGGTTATCCCAGACACGATAAACCGTCACAAAAGAGGTACCATCAAGCTGTATATGAATGTGCTAAATCAAAAAACTACCATCCATTAGCGGTGTGGATAAAATCCTACGTTGAGCTACAGATCGAGAGACTGGCTTAAAAGATGTCTGGTATTTTCTCAATAACATCTGCTAAGAATTCATTTTTGGCGATCATATATTGCCTCTTGGAATAACAGTTATCTTTTTTTAATTTCTCGTAATCTTTGAGTATTTCAGGATTACTCATCATATAGCGATGGAGTTTTATATCAACATTTGCTTCGTGATCTTTTAGAAGGATTATTTCAACCTCGACTTTATCTATCGTTGTATTAACTCGACCATAGTTATCTTCGGATTGTTCTAATGGTCCATAGATTTTTACGAGTTTTTCAATAACCATATTCCAATCCATTGGTTGAGGATAGACTCCGACTTCAACCTCGCCTTTGCCAGAGATTTTGAAAGCCGTTGAACCACGAATTAAGTACGTAATTTTAAATTCGGGTAATTGTTCTTTTAATTGAGAAATAATTTTCTTGGCTATAAGGGTTTGTTTTGAAGAAAATGGTTTAATTTTGACTGGCTTGGTTTTATATTTTTCAAAATATGCAGTGTCAAATTTTGTTAGTCCTCTCATTTTTTCTTTAAATCTTTAAAATACTTTTTACCCTTTAGTTTTTCTGGTAGTAAGTCTTCCGTAGTATACATCTCATAACCCTTACCATAGCCAATATCCTTCATCAATTTTGTCGGAGTATTTCGTAAATTCATTGGAATTGGTAAGTTACCGTAAGTCTTAACATCGGCCATTGCGGCCATAAAACCATCGTAGGCGGTACGATCTTTTGGACTCTTGGCGAGATAAACAACTCCGTGGGCTAAGTTTTCCTGACACTCTGGGTAGCCAATAGTCTCAACCGCTCTGAATACCTGATTGGCAAGGAGTAGGGCATTTGAGTTTGCTATGCCAATATCCTCGGATGCGAATATTACCAAACGTCTAGCAATAAACTTTGGGTCTTCCCCTGCTTCAACTAATCTGGCTAGATAATACAAAGCCGCATCAACATTTGATGCCCGAAGTGACTTCAATAATGAGCTAATGGTGTTGTAGTGTTCTTCGCCCTTTTTGTCGAAACGGAGAAATGAATTTTGTAAAGTAGATTTGAGGGTATCGAGGGTCAATTTACCGTACAAGGTAAAAGCGTTGTCGATCATGGTGATAGCTTGACGGGCATCGCCATTGGCCATTTGAATAAGCCAGTCTTTAGCCTTTTTGTCTATCTTTAGAGATTGCTTCGGGGGTAAACCCCTCGCAATGACGCGGATAGCTCTTTTGATAATCTCCTCAACTTCATCCTCTGTTAGTTCTTTTAAAACAAAAACCCGACAACGGGAGAGAAGCGGAGAAATAACTTCGAAGCTGGGATTTTCAGTGGTAGCCCCAATTAAAGTCAGTAGACCTGACTCAACATAAGGTAATAAAAAATCCTGTTGGGCTTTGTTAAAGCGATGAATTTCGTCCAAAAATAATATTTTTTTGACAAGGCCATGTTCTCCATTACCTATAATTTTCTTAATATCATCTTTGCTAGCAGATACTGCCGATAATTCAAATAAATCAGCCTGAGATTCGTGGGCTATAATTTTGGCCAGAGTAGTTTTACCTACCCCGGGAGGTCCCCAAAAAATCATTGAGAATATCTGATGGTTATCGATGGCCAGACGAAGAGGTTTATCGGGACCAACTAAATGAGTCTGACCGACAAAATCGTCAAGATTGTGAGGACGAAGTAACATGGCAAGGGGTTGACCGGTTTGAGTATTCATTTTTCGGGTTTGCTTCGGGTATTTAGTAGAATAAAATATATTCCAACTAAAGTCAACTCCAGAACCACTTGTTGCTGTTACCAACCTATTAGATTTTTGGCAAAATTATTATCACACAAGCGAAAACTACGGTAATCAACAACAATAATAACAAATTTTCGTTGACATTTATGTGTGAAGCGGTCTTCTTTTTGACGGTGACTTTTTTCATGTTAAATTAAGTGTAGCATGAAAATATGGCAAGTTTTAGTAATCTGTGGTGGTTTGATGTTGGTGGGAGTTAATCAATCTCTGTGGCTAGATGAAGCGATATCAGCTAACGTGGTAAAAACATATAGTTTCAGCGACATCATCAATAAATTCTCTGTAAATGACTTTCATCCCCCACTCTACTATCTGGCATTAAAAACTTGGACCAATATATTTGGATATTCTGAATTTAGTCTAAGATTACCATCAATAATATTTGTATTAGTCACCGTATTTGTCATTAACAGAATAGCCGGTATAAATGCCGCAATGCTGGTCGGATTTAACCCATTACTAATTTATTATTCACAAGAAGCACGGATGTATTCGTTGGTAACAATGTTAGTAACGATAAATTTGTTTTTTTTAATTAAAAAGAAATATTTGTGGGTGAGCATAATCGGCGGTTTATGTTTGTTAACTTTTTATGGATCGGTGTTTTATTTGGCGACAATCAGTTTGTATTTATTGCTTAACAAAAAATATAAAGAATTAATCGTAATAAATATTGGACCACTATTTGCTTTACTATTGTTATGGCCATTATTAAATTCACAATATATAAATTCTATTGAAATGCGCCAAACAGTGACAAATTGGAGCATGGTATTGGGAAAAGCTAATATAAAAAATATATTATTGGTCCCGATGAAATTTACGTCCGGACGAATTAGTTTTGAGCCGAAGTGGCTATATTACCTAATCTCTGGTAGTTTTGCCATTTTGACATTTAGTCAGCTTGTTAAAAAAAATATATATAGTTTTATTTTTTGGATGACCCTGCTAATCGGAATTGTATTTTCTATATTTACACCGATGTTGCAGTATTTTAGATTTTTGTATTTAGTGCCGATAATGGGACTGATTATTAATAAAAACAAATTAGTCTGGGGAGGTTTTATATTGTTTAGCTTAATTTATATATTAAATAGTGGGTTTTATCGAGAAGACTGGCAATCGATGGCAAAGACTTTGCCAAATAAAGTTTATATGGTCGCCAGTTTTGGTGACCCAATTAAATACTATAAACCAACAATTAATATCGTAGATATTAGATCATCGATTGTTGACAAAGAAATAACCATAATCCCATATGGTGAAGAAATACACGGTGTGAATCACAAAAATATTTTGGAAAAAATGGGTTATAAACTAAATAAAATCAATAATTATCGAGGAGTAACAACGGAAAATTGGCATTTGGGTACTTGACATGCTGGCACTTGGTTTTTATACTGCTAAGTGTTATCAATTTATTAAATCATATGAGGTATCTACCTTTAAAACCTTTATTAAATTGGAGTCCTCTGTTGTGGGACGAAGAAAATTTATCTAATTTTCAAAGTAATAGCGGTATGAATGTCTATGTTGACGAAAAGGAAACTGAAGTTACTGTGGAAGCTGTGGTGGCTGGCCTTGAACCAAAAGATGTCAAAGTGACATATAAAGACGGCATGATCCATATCTACGGTGAATCGAGTGAAACAGAAGAAGAGAAACGAAAAGGCAAAACAATTAAAAAATGGGATATGTCGACTGCCGTTGACTATGTCACTTCACTGCCAAGACCAATTGATGCTAAATCAATCGATGCCAAAATTAAAAATGGCGTAATCAAAGTCGTTGCCAAAATCGCTGAAGAATCTAAACCAAAGGAAATCGAAGTCAAAGTCGGCTAATTATCTTTGGTAATAGCGTTTATATAACGAATAGTAAAGACTCCACTCAAAGGCAAAACTAAAAAAGTTATGCCGAAGACGCCAAAGAGCATCGTAGTGTAAAAGTTTTAAAGGTAGATCAATAAACCAACGACCGGTACGGGGAACACAGTCCGGTGAGACAAAGGTGGTGATCCAGACTAATGATTTGATGAGCGATTGATGTTCTTGGGTAATCCAGGGTGGAATAAAACTATGGAATTCGTATTTGGCCCAATCAGACATTTTGGTAGGGGGTATAAAGCCGTATTTAATACAGTCCTGCAAAATCGGTGTACCGGGAAATAAGTTGAAACTAAATAAACGAACACCACAGCGGGGATTTATTTTATTTAAACGACGAATTACCTCCATGGTCATTTTCAAATCTTTGACTGTCTCGCTCGGGAAGCCACTAATAAATGTATAGTCGGGCATAATGCCATATTTGGAGACAACCCGACATGATTTAATAATCTCCCGATTGGTCAAATGTTTTTTGATTAACTTAATAATTCGAGGAGATCCTGATTCGGCACCAAACAACAAACAGATACAATTACACTTTTTTAAGAGCCTCATATACTCTTTATCTTCGGTGGTAAAAGATGAACAACGAGCAAAAGCTAACCAAGTAAAAGTATATTTTTGTTGAAGATAAAATTTCAAGAAGGCCATAACTCGGTTTTTATCGACAAAAAAATTGTCATCCCAAAAAGTAAGAGATTTGGGTCGATAGGTCTTGACTAAACTGTCAAGATCGCTTAAAAATCTGTCGGTACTGTAAGTTAAATATCGTTTGCCATAAAAATTGGAAACTGAACAAAAGGTACATTCAAACGGACAACCGCGACTACTGCAGTAAATCATGTCGACAGGTGAGTTTGGATAGCAGTCAAAATAGAGTTGATAATCAAAAGGAGGAAACTGATCGATTGGCTCAATTGGCCGAATAGGGTTGACAATTGTTTGATTGTTTTTCTGATAGACGAGACCAAGAATTTTGTTAAAACCTGACTTTTTCTTGACGGCAGTTAATAATTCGATGATGGCTTTTTCTCCTTGACCGCGAATAACATAATCAACAAAATCTTCGGCGATAGAGTTGCGATAATCCATGGTGACATGGTATCCACCCCAACAAATAGGTATTTTTGGTTTTAACTTTTTGACTAACTTGGCGAACTTTATACCATTTAATATAGGATCACCGGTTTTGCATGAGACTCCGACCATGATAGCCGTTTTTAATTCTTTTTTGAGAAGCGAAAGTGTCCGAGGAGAATCGACGTTGGGAATCAAAACAGTCTCATAACCGGATTGTTTTAAAACAGAGGAAAGAGCTAATAAACCTAAATTGATGGGATCAACGTCCGAAGAAAAAAAAGAACGATTGATGCTGTTGTAAAGTAATATTTTACCTAAAGATTTTTTCATTTGGTTTTAACTGGCGATATTCACCTGGCAATAAACTGCCAAGATCTATGTTACCAATCCTAATCCGATGTAACTCAAGCAAATGAACGTGAATAGCAGAGCACATGCGACGAATTTGACGTTTTTTGCCTTGATATAGGGTCATTTTTAAAACAGTCTGGTCTAATTTTGAGGGCATAACCTCTACTTCTGATGGAGCAGTTAGTCCGTCCTCCAGTTGGATACCCTTCCTTAATTGAGCAATTTTGTTGACCGGAACCTTACCTAAAATAGTTAGCAAATAAACCTTAGGCAAATGAAAACGAGGGTGGGTAATTTTGAGTGCCAAATTGCCATCGTTTGTCATTAAAATTAGTCCCGTTGACTCAAAATCAAGTCGACCTACCGGATAGACTCGAGGTGTTTTGGGAACATAACTAAGAACCGTTTGACGGCCATGATCGTCACTATTGGTCGACAGAACATATTTTGGTTTGTTGAGAGCATAATAAACTAATTTCTCTGGAGTAGGGTTGATTATTTTTTTGTCGACGACCACAGTGTCAGTTTCTGAATTGACTTTATCACCAGGAATCGCCAGACGACCATTGATGGTAATCCGTTTGCCAACAGTAATTTCATCAATTTTACGGCGGGAAGCAACTCCCATTTGTGCCAGGTACTTATTTAAACGGATTAATGTCATAATAGAATTATATGGCTAAAGATAAATTTAGTGCAGTGTGGGTGTCACATTCATCAATTTCTAATTTTTTGGAATGCCCAAGAGCATATTATCTCAAAAATATTTATAAAGATCCGAAGACAGGCCACAAAATTAAAATTACCTCACCACCATTGGCATTGGGAAGTGCAGTCCATGAAGTAATCGAGTCGTTGTCAGAGATGAAAACTGAATTGCGTTTTAAAGAACCTCTTTTGGATAAATTTGAGAGAGCTTGGAAAAAAGTGTCCGGTAAAAATGGCGGCTTTGTTGATGCGGAGACTGAATACAAATACAAAGAAAGAGGTCTGGAAATGATTAGGCGAGTCTCAAAAAATCCGGGCCCTCTCAAAGAGCTGGCTGTCAAAATCAATATGGAACTCCCCTACTATTGGCTATCAGAAGAAGATAATATTATTTTGTGCGGCAAAATTGATTGGCTGAAATATAATCAAAAAACCGACAGCGTAGAAATAATTGATTTTAAAACTAGTAAGCACGAAGAGGGCGGAGAGTCTTTGCAACTGCCAATATATAGCCTGTTAGTTCATAACTGCCAAAAGAGAAAGGTAGATGGAGCGTGGTATTGGTATCTTGAGTCGAGTAATGAACTGACAAAAAAAGAATTGCCTGATGTAGCAGAGTCGCAGGAAAAAATTTTGAAAATCGCCAAAAAAATTAAATTAGCCAGACAATTGGAAAGATTCATTTGCCCTGAAGGTGATAAAGGTTGTCGCAGTTGTCGACCTATGGAAATGGTATTAAAAGGCGAAGCTGAATTTGTGGGACATGATGAATATAAGGCGGATGTATACATGCTAAATAAACCAAGCAGAAATGAAGACGAAGACGCAAGAATTCTTTAAAATAATCCCATCTGAGGAGTAGTAGTTGATTTTGGATAGGAAAAATCGACTTGAAAGGTACGGACGGTATTCCACTTGTCTTTGAATTTTAGTTCATTATTTTTTAGACCATAATCATAAACTTCTTTGGTAACCTGAACATCGGCTTCACAATATTTTTTTAATTTAGCCAGTGATTCGGGAGAATGCTCGGCCCAATATTTGACAGCATTTAAGCCATGATCAATTTTGGTATGCCCCAAAGACTCGGCGGCGATAGCGCCAAGCCCAACTCGAAAACCTAAGGCGTTTTTGACATGTTCTATAATGTCAAAATGATTTAATTTTTTAAAATCATAAGGCGATAATGGAGATACGGCTGGGACATCAAAATGAAGTGAATTAAAACCGATGACTCTGTCGGCATTACTAAATAACGGCCACATATCTTTAAAATCGTCCTCCCAAAAACTAAACATTTGTCCACTAATTTCTTTTAAATTGTCATCGAGACTTCGTTTGAAAACAGAAATAATTGAGATACCTAAATCAAATGGATTGTTACCCTGGATGTCGTCAAATATTTTTTTGGTCTCTATATCAAAAAATACTTCAGTTACCATAAAACCCACCCCTAACCCCTCCCTTGACAAGGAGGGGAAATAAATATGGCCATACTAAGAGGCATTAAATGAAAAGTCTTCATAAATAATGTTATTCGAACTTATACCCAGTTGTTGTAACTGAGCTGATAGCGATTCCATAAACTTAAGCGGTCCGCAAATATAAAAAAGAGCTTGTTTAAAATCAGAATTTTTGGCTTTGATTTGATCGGCATATAACCGACCCTCTTTTTGGGTGCAAACAGGATAATAGTTTAAATTGGGCAATTTTGATTGATATCTTAAAATTTCTGGAGTATAGACAGATTCGGACTCTGATTGAGTACAATAATAGAGTGAAATTTGCCGAGAAAGTGGCTTGTTGGTTTCATAGCTAATCATACTCAAAAATGGGGTGATGCCAATGCCGCCGGCAAGACAAATTACCGGCTTGTCACCATAAAAACCTTCGGAGAAAAAACCATAAGGTCCGGTAATTGAGGCCTTGGTACCAGCTTCGATTATGCCTAATTTGGCGGTATAATCCCCCAAAACTTTGACCGATAGACGAATGTCTTCGTCATAAGGTGAGGACGAAATTGAAAATGGATGTGACTCGGTGGGAAGATATTGTTGATGTAGGGTTAAAAAAAGATACTGACCGGGATGATAATTTAATTTGGGACCGGAGGTAGTTAAATATATTTCAACGATATTGCCAAGACGAATAGTTTTTTTGACGGTGTAACTATATTTTGAACTTTCGTTTTGATAAAACAATAATTTATAAAGAAAACCGCCGATTCCTAATATCAACCAAAGAATTATCCAGAATCGAAGAGGCCAATAACGAGAAACGTCACTGGTTATCAAAACTACATGAATGAGAGCAAGAAAGATGGGAATGCCTAATAGCCGATGGGTCGAATACCAGACGTTGTAGGGAAGTTTTATTAAAAAAGTCAGAGCCAAACAAATAATAAAAGTGTAAAGTGAGAGGACTCCAAAATTATATGACAAATTATTGCCTATGAATACATAATTACGAGCTGCGGTCATTTGAGGCAAAACGTTTACCGCCAAAAACACCGGATGATTGATAATCAAGACAAAAGAAACGGCTCCTAAAATGTGATGAAAACGATAAAGTTTGTCAAGACCGCCGAACGATTTTTCTAGAAATTTAAAACGACTGCTAAGAACATAGTTAAAACTAAAAAGAACTGTGCCGACTAAGGCCAAAACCTGACTGGTGTTTACCCAAGGACTAGCAATAAAACTAAAGCCGACCGGTTTTGAAAAAAAATAAAGAATGATAGTAACAACGACAATCAAATAGGAAAAAAGCATACATCTATTCTACTACAAGATTACCCCACATCCCATTGGCACGATGCTGTCCGACACTGCAATAATATTGAAAAGTACCAGTTTTATCGGCAACAAATTCGACTGTTTCCGTCTGACCGGAAGATATTTGCTTTGTGGCGACGTTGAATTCGTCGATTATAAAATCATGAGAACCTTCGGTATTGGTAAAGTTGATTTTAACTTTATCATTTAGCTTTACTTTGATTTCTTTAAGATCAAAAGCATAATTAAATCCTTTGATATCGATAGTTTTGTCGGCGGTAAATTTTGTTTGAGGAGAAACCACTGGCTTTTTGACTAACGTAAATGCTCCAATAATAACCAAAATGACAATGCCAATTATATAAATATTTTTCATATCTACTACTAGTGTAGTATTAGTTTGCTTTGATGTCAAGATGTAATATATTCAGTCAAATCACCGATACTACCAAAACCAATTCGATCGGGAACAAGAGATGAAGTACCTATCATGGCTGATGGGCTAATAACAAAATGGCCATATTTTTGATTGATGGAATCGACGGCTATATTTAAATTTATTTTTTTTAAAACTGATGAAAACAAATCCAACTGAAGAGTGGGATTGGCTGTCAGATCAAAACAGGAAACGGAAATATTAGCGACTGGTTTTTGGCAGCCGGAGGATAGTAACAATCGATACAAAGCTCTAAAAATATCACCAGAATCGAATATATAATTGTTAAGAATTTTGCCCTGATGCCAAAAAGAATGATCTTGATAAAGAATTCCTAAATGAATTCCCCGAGATCTATAACCGCTAAGCCGGAGCCGAAAAGACATTTTTTCAACTAACTTGTGGAGTATGGGAGACAGATCCTGTGGATCCTGATAGGGCCGGGGCAAAGAATACATATTACCAAAACTTTTGCGGCCAAAATCAATGTCGTCAATCTCAAAACCACGAAGACGAAGATACCAATAATAACCAGCAATAGAATGAAAGATGGATCGTAGATGGTAGATTGTAGATTCGTAGAACTGAGTAACAGTGTAAATATTACCGGCATTGAGGCGAGCAGTGAGACGAGTATTGATGCCGTTTAAATCGGGTAATTTTAATTTTGAATAAATATCTAAATAGTTGTGATAATTTATTTCTTCAAGACCATCTGGCTTTTTTAGATTAGAGGCTAACTTAGCTAAAAATCGATTGGGGCCAAATCCAATAGAAACAGTCAACCACTCGCCGATATTTTGTTTGATTTTATTTTTTATTTCTTGGCCGACTTTAAATAAATTAGTAAAGCGGTGATGGTGAAAGTCGATTATAAACTCGTCAATAGATTTGGGGATAACTACGGGAGAATAATGGTTAAGTAGCTGACGTAATTGAATATGCACATGACGATATTTGTCGGGATCGGGCGAAAGAATAATCAAATTGGGACAAAGAGACTTACCTTCTTTGACTCGGAGACCGGTCTTGACACCTAACTTCTTGGCTTCGATTGAAGCGGCGAGAATACAGCCGTTGGGAGAAGTATAGGCAGCAACAGCAATGGGCCGGCCACGTAAAAGCGGATTGGCTTGTTGCTCAATAGTGGCAAAACAAGAGTTGAGATCGATGTGCATTAAATAAGAAGGAGCATCATTGAAGGCTTTCATCGATTTCGTCTAATTGCCAAAATAAGTTATCAGTATTGAGAACTAAACGAAAAAATATATTGCCACCAACTACGGAAAAAACATGAAATAAAGTCCTCCCTTGTCGGTAGGTGTGATGAAGACCGGTCTTGGTAATAATATATTCACGACCATTCCAGATAATTTTTCGTGGCGACACTGAATTGAGGCGATGATTATAGGAAGAGATAACTGAGACCGGGTTATTAATTTTCATAGTTAAAATCCCTCTCTCCGACATTCGTCGGAGTTTCTCCCTTTGACAAAGGGAGACTCTGAAGGTAAATAATACTAACCCGAATAAAACACGAAGTCAAGAGAGGGAACAAAATTAATATATTTTCAAATCTTGGCCAAAGGCTGGATGGACCAGAATATCGTCAACTATTTGCCATTGTTTAATGATTTCGCCAAAAGATGGCGTGTTTAATTGATTACCATTAACAATATCCATAATGACATTTTCATAAGCGTTGGTGGCAATGAGTTTGGGATCGATTGAACCGACCATCAAAATTGAGGGGGTAGGCAACTTATTTTGAATATCAAATTCAGAATTGACAATGAGGCGAAAATTATTATCAGGATATAGATTAATAATCAATTTATTTTTGGCAAGGTATTGACACTCTTCTCCCCAAAGACATTCATTTTCTCCCCGAAAAACAATTTCGATTTGGGTTAATTTTTGATCCATTTTTTTGCCGGTAGTAATAGTCAAAGGAACATCTGCCCAATCGGGGTGGTCTAGCCGAAAAGTTAGCTTGGCATAAGTTTCAGTGGTCGATGCAGGATCAACTCCGACTTCATTAATATATCCTTTGTATTGACCGATTTTGACACTGTTTTCAAAGTCGGAAAACAATTTTAAATGATTAAAGACATTTATTTTGCGATTGATAAAATCAGAAAATGAAATCGAATCGGGTCGATCCATAACGGTTAGAGCTAACAATTGTAAACAATGATTTTGAACCATGTCGCGAATGGCACCGATATGATCATAATACTGGGCGCGAGAATCAATACCTCTTGATTCGTTGGCAGTAATGTTGATTGATTCAATAAACTGACCATTCCAGAGATGATTAAAAATTGGATTAGCAAAACGGAGGGAAACAATGTTGCGGACCAATTCTTTGGTCAAATAATGATCGACCAAAAAGACCGATTCATTCCCTATTTCGATGTCTAATAAATCAATTAATTTTTGGGCGCTGGTTTGATCTTCACCGAATGGTTTTTCAACTACTAACCGAGAGATATCTTTTGAAAATAAGTTATGGGCGTTTAGACTATCGATGGTGTCTTTGACAATTTGAAAATTGGTAGGTAGAGCCAGATAGTAAATACTATCGGATGATAATTTGGAAGCCAACAAAGAAATTCCCTCTCGCGTGTACGAACCAAAAAAATATTGAAATGAGGCGGCGAACTTTGGGTCGTTGGTAATTTTTAAAACCTGAGTGTGAAAATCTACCTGGCTACGACCAAAGCCAAAATAATTGAAGATATTTCCTTTCTTATATAGTTGATACAGTGAAGGAATGAGATAATTCTTGGCCAAATCGCCGGTGGCGCCAAAGATAACAAAATTTTTCATAGTTTTAATTATATTACAGTTTAGATTAAGAAAGGCTTAAGAAAGGCTAAATCACCTATTTTGCCGGATTGCTGTATAATAGGGACTGTAGAGAAGGTGCTATCAAATAAAGTTTGAGAAGAGGTCGCTACAGATTATTATTTTTTACAACAATGGTAAAAAAATTGTATGTTGGCGGTTTGTCTTTTCAGACAACTGATGACACATTAAGAGCATGTTTTGCTCAAGCAGGTACTGTCGTTTCGGCAGTAGTTATTAAAGATAAATTCTCGGGTCAATCCAAGGGTTTTGGTTTTGTGGAAATGGATTCGGAAGAATCAGCCAATGCCGCTATTGACATGTGGAACGAAAAAGAATTGGATGGCCGCACTGTAAAAGTGAATGAAGCTCGTCCAATGGAAGATAGACCTCCACGACGCGATAATTACTCACGTGGTCCTAGCCGACAAGGTTTCGGTGGTGGCAACCAGGGTGGTTATGGTGGTGGAAATAGATACTAAACTATCTTTTTGAAACTAAAAACCCCCCGCAACGGCGGGGGGGTTTTTTGATGACAAAATTATTCAATATCACCAACCGTGATATCCAGAATTTCGACTGGCTGGTCGTTGACTAAGACTTTATCGCCGACAGATCGGCCTAAAATAGCAATACCAAGCGGACTGTCGCCGGATATCCAGCCGGGCTTGATAGCATTGTCATCGGCACCGACTAGGGTCAAAGATAATTCATGACTATCGTTTTTGAAAACTACTTTGACTAAATGGCCGAGTTCGATTTTGTCTGTTTGTGATGGCTTTTTGATAATTTGGGAATCTTTGATTTTGGCCAAAGTTTCTTGAATTTGTGTTTCGAGAACCTGTGCCCGCTCGGTCATAAATATATAGGCAGAATTTTCTTTGAGGTCGCCTTCAGCGGCGGCAGCACTTCGCTCGTCGAAGGTACGCACTAGTTCGGCTTTGTAATTTTTGAGATTCTCTTGAAGACGTAAAAGTCCAAGAGAAGTTATCGGGGTCATAAGGGTATATTTTACACTAAAATTTACCGCGGGACAAAAAGAATGGCATTGGGAATACTACGGCCGGGACCGGCTTTGTACCCACCATACCAAAGAGCAGTTGAGCCACCGCTGTCTAAATTCATGGCGTTATCAACTCCCAGACTGGTCAACACTTTAGCGGCTTCGGCAACGGTGGCTCTCTCAACAATGCCAATATAAACCCGATTGCCATTGTTGGCGACAAAACCACGAGAACCTCGTGAGGTTAATTTAACATCTCCCGAACCACCATAGACATTTTGACGGTTGAAAACTAAAAGCGGATAATTGGAAATCATACCTTCAATACCAGTATCTCTACCCCACTCAGAAACTGAGCGAAGAAAACGAACATAACCACCACCAAAAACAACCCCGGGATTGTTGCTATAAACATTATTGTCCGAGTTGAAATAGGTTTTGTTGGAATTCATAAGCAGTAAATCAAAACTATTTTTCTTACCAGCACAGGCTGGATATGTGGCCGGACAAAAGTAAGCGCCATTGATACCAGCAATAGCGCCACGACGTTTAGCATAGTCTTTGAGAGATAGCACAGGACAATTGTCGCGGCAGTTGCTACCAGAGGCGGTATCAACAATTATTTTGATATTGCTCGAATCGGCGGCAATTATTTTGACATAAAATTTGCCACTACCAGTATCGACTAATTGGCGCCGATAGCCAGAACTTGGAGGTGAGTTCGTAGTGGAAACACCTAAGACCTGCGGATGAGGTGATAGTTTAAAAAGAATAAAGACATATAAAAGCGAACAAAAAAAAGTGAGTAAAATTTTTGATAACATAATTTAGTATATAGTTAAAATCGATTCCAAGCGAAAAGTAAAGTGATGATACCGACAATAGATGTCATCATAATTATCTGAAAGGTAACTTGCATGATGATGAGACACTGTTGATAAGATATTTTGCCAAAAATTTTGCGAACTAGATCAAAATGTTCATCAACATAATGAGGAAAATGCTTGGGCTCGATAAATTGCTCAAGGAAAAAATAAAGAGTTTCACCAGCGCTTCTGACCATCCAAAAAACCAAAAAAAATAAAAGTCCATATTTCCATTGCCCAAGCCATACAGTGGCGATGCTGGCTGCCAAGCCGTATACTGAAAAAACAAACATGTCTTCCCAGACAAAAGCGCCGATAAGAAAACCGAAATTGTAGGTAAACTCGGCAATTTTCTTACCCCATCTAATTCGGATAAAAGAAAGAGTTGTCAAAAAAGCAAAAAGAGCAATAGAAATATATCCAATAGGCATTAGCTGATTATAGCGCGTAATTTGGCGGCTGATTCTTCGGGATTGTTATATTCGAATCGAAATGTTTGCCAACCATGACGAGCCGCTTCGGCTAAGTTCTCGGGTTTGTCGTCGATAAATAAAATCTCGTCACCTTTGAATCCGGATTTTTCTTCGGCAATTTCATAAATTTTTGGATCGGGCTTCATACAACCGACTTCGGCGGAAATAATGACTGGTGAAAAATTGACGTCCGTCGGGATAAATTGTTGACGAACGATTTCGTCCCAAAAATCAATATACAAATTGGATAAAACACCCATTTTGTAAATGGAATTAAATTGACTGGCTAACTGGTGCATTGGGATAATTGGCTGGTAATCTGAGACCCAAGATTTGATTATTGGATATTCAGAATCCTTGGGGCGTCCGTTTTCCTGACAAACTTTTTGCCAAATACCGGGAATTAACAATTTGCCGATATTAGCATCGAGGTCGTATTGGTTGTAAGATCGAAAAAATTTTTCATCTAAGCCCAAATCTTTTTTGACGGTATCAAAAACATGATCGTAAGTCATGAAGACATTGCCAAGGTCAAAATAAATGAATTTCATATCGATTATTTTAGCACCTGAGAAGATAATCTTTCGTCAAAACTTTCTGTCTGCCAGTCTTTTAGCCAAATAGATAATGCAGGGAAAATCGATAACTTTTTGTTTTGGAGATAGAGAGCAAAGACCATTTCTTCAATTGTTGAAGAAATCTGAACCAACCGATAGCCATTCGAATCAATAAGAATATTTTTGTGATTTTGCAAAATAGTTGTCCGATAAATTAGTAACAACAAATTAATTATTAAATTTTCAATTGGTCTAGTTTGCCAGACTTCGCTAAAATATTTATCGTTAGCTAACTCGACAAAAACTGAATCGGAAATTTTAGTTTCAGTATACTTTGGTAAATCTCTACCAAAAACGGAGTCTAATTCAATTGCATTTTTATAAAATTCATGATTTGGAAAATTTTGATCTTTACGAAATTGATTGTAAGTATCGATTGCGGTTTCAAAATCCAATAAATATTGATTGATTTTTTGAGGATGCAGTAAAAAATATTCAGAGACTGTGGCAGTCGGAATGATTGAATTAAGGTATTGCTTGATTTTAGTCAGCAACGACATAACGGAAAGTTTCATAATTTTTTCTCCCCTCTTCGTCCCATTTTTTGGTAAAAAAATCAGCCATTTCTTGGGCGGAATCGATATTGTATTGAGTCTTATGTTTGGCCTGAGCTTGGACACGTTTGCCCACATTTTGGGTGATATCAAAAAAGACACTATCTTCGTGTCCATAGTTGTCGACAACTAAAAATTCACTACAGCCCCACGATTTGGCGTTTGGATCTTGAAAATGTTCGGGAAAAAATAACAAATCGCGAGAATAGGGATAGGCGGCATCAAAAGCTAATTGACCGGTAACTCGATGATCGCGATGATTGAACCAACTATTGTCTTTGTCAAAACGGACAATAGAAACTTCGGGATTGTGAGTAATTATCAAATCCGGCTGAAAAAGTCGGATTTGGAGAGCAATTTTGCCAATATTCTCGTAAGTGTTTTCGACTTGACCGTCGGATAAATTTAAATAAATATTATTTTCCGGCTGAATACCTAATACGACCATAGCTTCAGTATCTTCTGTTTCACGAGCTGATTTTAAATCGGATTGAGAAATATTTTCCTGCCGCGAACCTCGATCGCCAGTAGTGACTTTAACTGAGCGGACAATTTTGCCGTCTTCTATAAGTCGGGCAACTAGGCCACCACACATAATTTCTAAATCGTCGGGGTGGGCAGTGATTACTAAAATCTTTTTTTTGTTGGAAAAAATTTGTTGATATGAGTCAGAAATGCTTTGTGTCATATGATGAAGTGTATCATCATATGACAACCGTTTTAAAAGATTATTTTGTCGGTGTGATAGTTGGAGTGACTTGTGCGCCGCGCATGATCGGATTGAGCTGAATGTTTTGAGCCGTGACACTGCCATCTGAGTTGGTAACTCCAAAGGCGGCGACACGTTCGCCGACTTTGAAATCAGCGATGGTGGCGGTGGCGGCTTTGTTGATATTTGTAGTTGATGATATCAAGACAATTTTGCTCGATCCATCGGCTAATTTAACTGTAATTGATTTGTCATCGCTAGAAATAATATCGCCGAGTATCTGTCCCCCACCCATTCTAAATCGACCATTTTGGGGAGAACCATTTCTATCAAAATTATTGATACGACCAGTGGATAATACCGACTTTGTTTTTTGGTAAGCCATACCACCAAAAAAGCCTCCACCGGCAAATATAATAGCGACTAGAACAAGACTGAGAATTTGATTTTGTTTCATAGAATAAAGTTTAAATGGTAATGCTGAAAACTAACTGAAGTAAAAACTATCGTCATTGCGAGAAACGAAGTGACGAAGCAATCTCGAGGGGATTTGTAGGGCATAATTTTTTAATGCATGAATATTCATGTGTATATATTTTGAGTAATAATCGCAATACTGTTTTGTATGTTGGGGTTACCGCTAATTTAGTTAAAAGAATTTGGGATCATAAACATAAATCATATTATGGATTCACTAGTAAATATAATGTCGATAAATTGGTTTATTATGAATTCTTTGAAGATATCACATATGCCATTATGAGAGAAAAACAACTCAAAGGTGGCTCAAGACAGGACAAAATAAATTTGATCAATAAATTTAATCCAGGATGGAAAGATTTATATTCTCAAATTATTTAGGCTGTGCAAATTCCAACGAGATTGCTTCGTCGTTTTGGTATCTACTCCTCGCAATGACGTACTCTTTATTATTCGTAACGAAGGGCTTCGATTGGTTGTAAGTTGGAGGCGCGACGGGCGGGATACCAACCAAATAAGATACCAATGCCGGCGGAAACTGCAAACGCCAAGAGAACAGAGCTAGGAGAAACAACAAAGAGAGTATTGGTAATAAGAGATATTACATATGAGGTAATTATCCCCAAGATGACACCAATTACTCCGCCGGTAAAAGTTAAAATGATAGCCTCCACCAAAAATTGAGTAATAATAATTTTCTTTTTGGCACCCAAAGCTTTTCGAAGACCTATTTCTCGAGTACGCTCGGTAACGGTAACTAACATAATGTTCATAATGCCAATACCACCAACTAATAATGAAATCGCGGCCACGCCGGATAAAAGTGTGGTAAATGTACCGGTAGTAGAAGTAGCCGCATTCAAAATATCTTGTTGAGAAAAAATAGAAAAATCAGCAGTAGCCGGGTCAGTTAATTTGTGACGAGATAATAAAAAATAGCCAACTTCGTCTTGGGCGGCAGTCATAACATCGGCACTCTTGGCTTCAAGAGCAATCGAGCTTAAATAGTTGACCCCAAATATTTGTTTTTGAGCGGTGGTTAAGGGAATGAGAACGATTCCGTCCTGATTTTGAAATCCAGTACCACCCTTACTTTTGGTAACGCCAATTATGGTAAAAGATTTGCCTTTAATTCGCATTGTCTGACCAACCGGGCTTGATGATGAACTAAAAAGATCGGTGACTACTTGTGGACCAATAACGGCGACACGATTCATAATATCGACATCCGACTGAGAAATAAAATTACCTGTGTCCAGGGTTATTTTGTGAATAGCCATATAAGTTGGAGTGACACCAATCACTTGTGAATTTGAATTGCTACTAGTGGTAATCAATTGAACCCGACCAGAATATTCCGGAGAAACACTGGCGATATTTACCAGAGTAGTTGCCGAAGCAATGGCTTTGGCATCGTCGTTGGTCAAAGTCGTCCGACTACCAGCGGCCCCGCGAACACCGCCTCCCTGAGATTGAGATCCGGGCGAAATTGTTAATAAATTGGCACCGAGGGATTGAATTTGTGATTGAATCGCCTGTTGACTGGCGGTGCCCAAAGAAACAAGGGCGATGACCGAACCAATGCCGATGACAATTCCAAGAATTGCCAAACCAGTCCGCGTTTTATTTAGCGTTAGAGTACTGAGACCTTCAATAAATATTTCGAGTAGTTTCATATTTGTTTATTGCGATAATCTTTATCTATTTTGCCGTCTTTAATGTGAATAATTCTTTTGGAATGAGCAGCAATATCGGGCTCGTGAGTAATCATAACGATAGTGTGACCATCATCATTCAATTTGCGAAAAATTCTCATAATTTCTTCTGCTTGATCTGAGGCGATATTACCAGTCGGCTCGTCGGCCAACAATAATGCCGGATCCATAACTAATGCCCGAGCAATGGCGACACGCTGTTGTTGGCCACCGGAAAGCTGATTTGAGGTGTGGGACAATCGATCACTTAAACCGACGAGTTTTAAAAATTTTTCGGCCTTCTCTTGTTGTTTTTCTTTGGAAACGCCAGCATAAGCCATGGGTAACATAACATTTTTTAGAGTAGTCGTCCGAGGCAATAAATTAAATGCCTGAAAAATAAAACCAATTTTGCGATTGCGAATATCAGCCAGCTCATCATCATCTAAATGTTCCACACTTTCACCGTCAAGTAAATATTCGCCGGAAGTTGGCTTATCAAGAGCACCGAGAATATGCATCAGGGTAGATTTGCCGGAACCTGACGGACCCATAATCGCGACAAACTCACCTTTATTGATTTTAAAAGAAATATCCTTTAAAGCTGTAGTTTCGACGACATCGGTTTTATATATCTTAGAAATATTTGAAACATCGATAATGTTGGTGATCATATTAATTGCCCCTTAGTCGAGGTCCACCAAATTGTGAACTAAAAACGGAGTTGCCAGTATTTGACCGATTGTTGGTAGTGGTATTGGGGGTAGTGACGCTAGTAACGACGACATCGCCTTCTTTGACGCCGGAAATTATTTGAGTCTCAGTACCATTTGTTTTGCCTATTTCAACGTTAATATTTGTTAATTTTCCATTGATTAATTCGCGGACAGTTGTTTGACCGTTTGAAGTTTGAACTGCAGATGAAGGAACAGTAATGGCATCATCAATAACATCAGTAATAATGTTGGCTGTCGCTGACATATTTGATAAAACGCCATCAACGTTTGAATCGAATTGGATGGTAGTAGTATACGAGACAACACCAGAACTGACAGTACCACTGGTATCAATGGCAATAATTTTGCCGGTAAATGTTTTGTCGGGAAGTGCATCTAAAGTAATGGTAACTTTATTGCCGACTTTAACTTTGGTGACATCAGTCTCGGTAAGAGAAACTGAAATCGCCGGAGTGGCATTGGTTTTGACAATAGCAATTTTGTTGGTCGAATTTATAATCATTCCAGGGGTGAGAGAAATTGCTGAAATGATGCCGGAAATGGGAGAATATACAGTAGCACTGGCTAATTGATAAGACAATTGAGCAGAATATAATGAAGTTTGATTTTGTTTAATAAGAGAAGCAAGAGCATCGTAATTGGCTTGGGCCGATAAATAATCGTTATGTTTTTGGATATAAGTTGGATCATCAGGAGAGCCGTTGGCCCACTGATTATCAAAAATATTTTTGGCATCAGTTAAAGCGCTTTGAAGTGAATAGATTTTGTTTTGAGTACTGGTTAAATTATTTTGGGCTGATTGGAATTGGGCGTAAGCGGATTGAAGTTGCTGACGACCTTCTAAATCAAGATTAATAAACATCAATGGAGTCCCGGTACTAACTTTCTGACCCTCTTTGACAAATACTTTGCTGACAACTCCGGAGGCAGTAGTGGTAACAGATCGGGAATTTGTGGCCGCGACAGAACCTGAGGTGGATAAATTGATGATTAACGACCCTCTCTGTGCGGTGGCAGTCTGATATGTAGAAGCTGCGTTTGATTTGGTAAATAAAAAGCGATAACCAAAAAATACAATAATACAAAGTATTATTCCTATAAATATTTTTATTTTGATATTTTTCATGGGCGAGTTTATGACTTATATCTGAAAGGAAACTGTAAATTGACTGCCTTTACCTAAAGAACTATTGACAGAAATCTTGCCATGAAGATTGTCAACTATTTTTTTGGCAATAGACAAACCCAGACCATAGCCTCCAATATCGGTTTTGGTCCGACTGCTGTCGGCGCGGTAAAACCGATCAAAAATATGAGGGATATCTTTTGAATCAATTCCAACGCCTTGATCTTTGACCGAAATTTCTATAGTATTTTTGGTTGATTTTGCCGACAAAAATATTTTTTTATCATGAGGACTATATTTGATGGCATTGTCAATGAGAATAACGAACAGATCGATTAAACCGTACTTGTTGGCAATTATATTTACGTCTTTGACTGAGTTGACAATAGTAATATTTTTTTGAAGGGCCAGCCCATTTGTTTTTTTGATAGAGTCAAGAATTACATCTCCAAGAGAAACATTGGCCAAAATATTGTGACCGTTTGGTTTTTGATACTGAACTAAAGTTAATAGTTGATCCGATAATTGTTGTAAATTATTTACTTCATCGATACTCTCAGAAATAAGTTTGCGGGCATTTTTAAGAGTCAATTTTTTGTCACGTAAATTTACCTCCAGGCCACTTTTTAATGATGTTAAAGGAGTTCGTAATTCATGTGAGGAATCGGAGATAAAACGATTTTGATCATCAATCATTTGTGAAATAGGCTCAAGTGTTCTCCCTGCAAGAAAAAAACCAAGAGTCCCGGAAATAGCAAAAATAGTGCTATTGACGACTAACAAAATTAGTTTCAGTCGCGATTGAGTTTCACTAATTAGATTTATGTCGTCTACGGGCTGAATAAATATTTCGTTGTTGGAACGATGCTCGATTCGAATTCGTTGTGTCCGGGCAAAACGATTGATTTCTATCGATAATAGCTGATAAATAAAAAAACTAAAAGAAATGCTAATTACCATGATAATTAGTAGATACCAGGCGGTTAATTTTATTCTGGCTGAAGTAAACATCTTTAATATCCTAATCTATAACCAAAGCCACGAGAAGTAGTGATAAGTGGCTTTTTGTCTTTAAAAGGTAAATCGATTTTGCGACGTAAATTGCGGATATAGACCTCGACGGTATTGGGTAAGATGTTGGAATCATAATCCCAAACATGGCCAATAATTCTTTCTTTACGAATAATTTGTCGGGGGTGACGCATCAAAAATTCTAATAAAGAATATTCTTTGCCGGAAAGATGAATGACGACACCGTCACGGCTAACCGCAAAAGTATTGGTGTTAAGTGACAGACCATCGACTTCAATAACGGCGGACAGAGAATTTTTGGGACGACGAGAAAGAGCTCGAATGCGAGCCAACAATTCATCAAAAGAAAAAGGTTTAGTAAGATAATCATCAGCACCCAAGTTCAAGCCTTCGACCTTGTCCTGAATTTGTCCTTTGGCCGTCAAAATTAAAATTGGAGTATTATTTTTATCTTTTCGAAGTCGGCGACAAACTTCTAGCCCATCTATGCCGGGCAACATCAAATCCAGCAAAATTATATCGTATTCTTCGGATGAAGCTAAGTCAAAACCATCAAGACCGTTATAAGCCAGATCGACAGCATATCTTTCTTGTTCTAAGCCTTTTTTGATGGAAGCGGCAATACGATGTTCATCTTCAACTACAAGTATTCTCATGTGTAGAGATTATACTCCATAGCTGAAGACGAACTGAAAATAAACGGATTATCGACTAATAGAAATAGTCGTGCCTTCGGCTGAACAGGCAGTAACAGTAAAGCGATTATTGACGTCTTTTCTGATGGAGTAACCGGTAGTCGATGCTGAACCAGTCTGAGGATCGATGTGGTTAGTTTTAATATATTTATTACTTCCCAAGACTGAGGCTAAGTCAAGACAAACACTGGAAGCGCCGGTACAAAGGACAGCACCTCCTGGAGCACAAGTCCCGATTTGAGCAGCAATAATGCCGATAACGACTAACAGTTCGATAAAGGTAAAACCTTTTTGTTTGTTCAGATATTTTAAATATTAATTGATTCCTAATATATACTTAACATCATTTGATTGGTTTATGTCAATAAAATACAATCCTTATTTGATTATCCGAAAATCAAGAATTTTGGACCCCTGACCAAGGGGCAACACCAATAAGGGATTGATATCAATTTCTTGAATATCCGGATGATCAACTAAATATTGCGACAGTCGACCAAGACAATCGACAACAGAATCAATATCAAGAGGCAGACCGCCACGAGCACCGTCGAGAATTTTTTTGATTTTTAATTTATCAATCATGTTTTTGGCATCCGTTTTGGTAATGGGGACAATTCCAAAAGCAGTATCTTTGAGAATCTCAGTATAAATACCACCGGCTCCGACCATAATAATTTGGCCAAGAGAAGGATCTTTAAAAGAACCGATAATCAACTCAACACCTTGACTACGATCGACCATTTCTTCAATCATCGCCCCATCAATTTTGGCATTGGGTTGGCTGATTTTTATTTTATTTAATAGCGAATTATAAGCGGATTTTACATCTTTTGGACTTACATCAAGGACAACACCACCAACATCACTTTTGTGCAGAATGTCGGGGGAATGAATCTTAAGTGCCAATGGCTTGTCTAACTTTAGGGCGATGTTTTCTGCCTCGACTTCGGTAGTCGCTAAATGACTGTTTATCAGGGGCAAACCGTAGTTGTCGGCTGATTCGTAAACGGGGAATGAAACGAGCAACGGGCGACTCTTAAACACAGAATATTTGGTGAGAGCAGACAGTGATTTAATGGCATCTTCAGGAAAGTCAAAGACGCTAACTCCGGAAAGACGCATTTTAGATATAGCCATTGAAGTAGACTGACTGCCAAGAAAACAAACAGCCATCGGCTTGTTGAGATTTTTTTTAAATTCTATTAATGTATCAGCCGTCTTGTCAATTTCGGTGACTGACTGAGGAGTGAGAATTACCAGAATGTTGTCGGC
>Ga0172375_10001721_pt1 | contig 35013 bp, 31 predicted proteins | sample LakKiv1m_FD_114537 | JGI IMG/M metagenome (GOLD analysis project Ga0172375, IMG submission 114537) | Freshwater microbial communities from Kabuno Bay, South-Kivu, Congo - kab_092012_11.1m | ecosystem: Environmental > Aquatic > Freshwater > Lake | place: Democratic Republic of the Congo... | reverse complement strand
GATATTAGGTTACAGGACGCCAAACGAGCTGGTTTTGGACATTACAAATAACAGGTCATCAAAAGTTTTAATTTGATTATTTTCGCAATATGAGTTACAATCCGCATTTCTAAAAAAATCACTTAAAGAGCTTGACTTTAATATTTAGTGTTGTAAAATATTCGTTCAATGTCTGAACAACCCCAATTGAAGGAAGAAAACCTTATTATTATCAAGGAGATAGAAGCGCAGCCTGCTGTTACGCAGCGCGAGCTTTCTGTTAAGCTGGCTATCTCTTTAGGCAAGATCAACTACCTTCTCAAAGAGCTCATCAAAAAAGGCCTCGTTGAAGTAAAAAACTTCTCTGACAACCCCGGAAAACTCAATAAAATCCATTATTATCTTACTAAAGAAGGCCTGGAATACAAGATCCGGGCTACCGGCCATTTCTTAAAGGCAAAGGAAGCGGAATATAATCAGATAAAGCAGGAGTGGGAGCAAATGGTTTTTAATGGTAACGGTATTGTTAACAAGGAGGAGGAAGCGGTAAAATGAAGAAACTCTTCGTTACCATAAAGCTCGGAGATAAATTTATCGGTCAACCCAACTCCTGTTTTGTGATCGCAGAGGCAGGAAGCAATCACAATGGCAGCCTGGAATTGGGGAAAAAGCTTATTGATGCGGCTAAGGAATGCGGATGCGATGCGGTTAAATTCCAGGCTTTCAGGGCTGAAAACCTGGTTACCGGGAAGGCTGATAAGGCCCAATACCAGAAAGGAAATAGCGGAGGAAAAAATCAGTTTGAGATGCTCAAAGAACTTGAGCTTTCCGCGGAGACCCACCACTTGCTTATCGCACATGCAAAGAACGTCGGGATACCGATCTTTTATTCGGTTTTTGACGAAGAGAGCAGCGATATGATAGACGCCCAGGGTGTAAACATCTTTAAGCTGGGTTCCGGAGAGCTGACCAACATCCCTCTGATAAAGCATATCGCGGACAAGAACAAGCCGTTAATTATCTCTACCGGCATGGCCACTGACGAAGAGATCAAAGAGGCGGTAGATGCATTCAGGGAGAGCAGCAGTAATAAGCTCCTTTTGATGCATTGCTCGACCGGTTATCCTTCACGGCTGGAAGATGCTAATTTAAGGAGAATAAATTATCTGAAGGAGAAGTTCGGGATGCCCTGCGGCAATTCTGACCATACAGATGGAATTGTTGTCAGCGTCATGGCGGCTGCCCTGGGAGTCCCTTTCATAGAAAAGCACTTTACTCTGGATAAGGAACTTCTTGGCCCGGATCACCCCATGTCAATGGACCCGCAGGAAATGAGAGAATTATGCAACGTGGTTCGTTTGGTTGAGAAAAATCCAACAAGAGAAGACGGTATTGCCGCTGTCCTTAAGAGAGCAGGTATTAATATTAGGAGGGAAGAAATTGAAATGATCCTGGGAAAAGGAGACCGCCAGCTTCCGGAGGCAGAAATAAAGCAGCGTTCATGGGCCAGAAAAAGTTTGGTTGCGGCAAGAGATATCAGGGCAGGTGAAGTTCTCGGCAGGAATGACTTAGTTATCAGGCGGCCGGAGGAAGGATTGTCCCCTGGAGATTATGAAAAGGCTTTGGGCAGAAAGATAAGGTTTGGCGTGGGAAAAGGAAGTCCAATAAAGCGGGAAATGCTGGAATGAGAAAAATAGCAGTGCTTACAGGTTCAAGGGGGGATTATAGCGTTTATAGTTCCGTGCTTGATGCGATCGATAAGCGAAAAGATTTAAAATACGAGCTTATCGTGACAGGTATGCATTTGTCGGTGAGGTTCGGTCATACTATTAATGAATTGATAAAAGACCATAGAAAGGTAGGCCCTAAAGTCCCCATGCTTAAATATCCTGATACCCTTTCCGGAATGGTAAAGAATACGGGAGTTTGCATGATTGGAGTTACCGAGGCAATTCTAAAGATAAAGCCGGATGCGATCCTGGTCCTGGGTGACCGGGGGGAGCAGCTTGCCGCAGCTGTCGCGGGAGCGCATATGAATATACCGGTTGCGCATCTGCACGGAGGAGAGGTTTCCGGAACTATTGATGAAAGCATAAGGCACGCTGTTACTAAATTCTCCCATATCCATCTGGCGGCAACGAAAAAAAGCAGAGAAAGGATCATTAAGCTGGGGGAGAAAAAAGAAAATGTTTTTCTTGTCGGCTCACCCGGAGTTGATTCGGTTAAGAAAAAGGGGAGGATGACAAGATCTGATGTCGCCGGATATTTCGGATTCAGCCCCGAACTTCCCATTATTCTGGCAGTGCAGCATCCCGTAACCACGGAATTTAAGGGAGCCGCAGAAAATATGAAAGTTTTTACCGAAGCGCTCATTGAATTGGATGAACAGACAGTTTGTATTTATTCCAACTCCGATGCCGGCTACACGAGGATGATGGAGGCTTTGGAATCAAGGCTTAAAGAGCGCAAGTTCCGGCATAAGATAAAAGTTTATAAGTCGCTCCCGCACGATATTTACCTTAGTTTATTAAAACATGCTGATGCAATGATCGGTAATTCCAGCAGCGGGATCATTGAAGCCCCTTCCTGCAAAACCCCTTATGTATTGGTGGGCACCAGACAAGAGGGAAGGGAAAAGGCAAAAAGCATACTGGAAGCAGGGTACAATAAAAGGCAAATTATAAAAGCTGCGAAAAAAGCTTTAAACGACAAAGCTTTTAAGAGGACTGTAAATAACTGCAAGAAACCTTATGATCCTTTTAATGACGCTGATTCCGGCAGAAGGGTTGCCAGGATCCTGGCAACTTTCAAGATATCTCCCGGGCTTTTACAGAAAAGGATAACATACTGATGAATGAACTCTTGATTATCGGTGCAGGCTCAGGCGGCAGGCTTATCGCGGAATTTATTAAACAGCAGGAAAACTTTAAGATCCTTGGGTTTTTAGATGATGACAAGGCTTTGCAAGGCAGGAAGGTTAATGGTCTTAAGGTAATCGGCACTAGCCTTAACTTAAAGAAATTCAGCAGTTCCAGTTTCGTAGTCAGCGTGGGAAAGAACATGAAAGCGCGTGAATCGCTTTTTAAGAAGGCAGTAGGTGCAGGGCTTATTCCCGTAAATTTGATCCATAGTTCGGCAGTGGTTGATAAAACCGCGACGATCGGCCGCGGAGTAATTATATTGGCTAATTCCGTGATTGGCCCCTTTAGCCGTATCGGAGACAACTCTTTTATATTCAGTGCTTGCGTTATTGAGCATGATTGCGCTCTTTCGGATAATGTTTATCTGTCTCCGGCGGTAAGCCTGGCAGGAAATGTAAGAATAAGCAAGAATACTTTCCTGGGGATAAATTCTTGTGTTATCCAAGGGCTAAAAATAGGAAGCAACGCGATTGTGGGAGCTGGTTCCGTAGTCTTAAAAAATATTGCCGATAATTCCGTAGTTTGCGGCGTCCCTGCAAGATTTTTGAGGAAAAATAATGCTTAGAATACCTTTGGCAAGGCCATATGTTGGCGATGAAGAGGTCAAGGCAGTTTCCATGGTGATACGCTCGGGTATCTTGAGCCTGGGTCCGAGATTGCCTGAGTTCGAAAACAAGTTCGCCGATTATATCGGAGTAAAATATGCGATAGCGGTTAACTCCGGTACAAGCGGACTACATCTTTGCATGAAAGCGCTGGATATTAAACCCGGGGATGAAATAATCACGACACCATTCTCATTTGTCGCTTCCTCAAACCCGGCTATCTTTGAGGGGGCCAAGCCGGTCTTCGTTGATATTGAAGAAAGGACCTACAATATAGATCCGGCCAAAATTGAAGCGGCGGTTACGAAAAGGACTAAGGCGATAGTTTTGGTGCATGTTTTCGGCCAGCCGTGCGAGATGGATCCCATTATAAAAATCGCGGATAAATATGATCTAGTTATTGTCGAAGATGCCTGCGAGGCGATAGGAGCAACTTACAAGAATAAAAGAGTCGGCAGGTTCGGTAAAATGGGGGTTTTTGCCTTTTATCCCAATAAGCAGATCACTACCGGCGAAGGCGGAATGATCGTTACAAATGATGAAAAGACCGCTAAGATCTGCCGGAGCCTGCGTAACCAGGGCCGCGATGATTCGGGAGAGTGGTTAAATCACGTGCGCATCGGCTATAATTACCGGCTGGATGAAATGAGCTGTGCTGTCGGGTTAGAACAGCTTAAAAAAATAGGTTTCATTATCAAGAAGAGAAATGAAATTGCTTCTCAATATACCGCGAACCTAGAAAGCATTGAAGGTCTGATCACTCCTTACGCCAGCCCCAAAACAACGGTTTCCTGGTGGGTCTATTATTTACGGATAGGGAATACGAAGGAGAGAAACAGGGTTTTGGAATACTTAAACGATAAAGGAGTCAGCAGCCGGGGGTATTTTGATCCGCCCATTCACCTCCAGCCCATTTATAAAAAAATTTTTGGGTATAAGAAAGGGGATTTTCCCATAGCCGAAAAGGTCGCTTCCAGCGGTTTCATCATCCCGTTTTTTGTAGGGTTAAAAAATAAGGAGATCAACAGGGTCTGCGATACGGTCAAGCAGGCAATAAGGAGAAGCAAACCATGAAAACAATATTTCGCGGAAAGAATATTTTGATCACAGGGGGAGCCGGTTCCGTTGGACGGGCACTTACCAGCAGACTATTAAAATATTTTCCAAAGACGATCAGAGTCTATGATCTGTCTGAAAATGAAATGTTCAAGATGAAGTGTGACTTGGGGGAAAACAGGAGAATCCGTTATCTTATGGGTGACATCCGGGATACCAACCGCCTTAAATTTGCTATGGAGGAAATAGATTTTGTCATACACCTGGCGGCCATGAAACATGTCTCCGCCTGTGAATACAATCCTTTTGAGGCGATCAAAACTAATATTGACGGCCTGCAGAATGTTATAAATGTAGCCAGGGATTATAATGTGAGAAAGATGATTTTCTCAAGTACCGATAAAGCCGCCCACCCTACAAATATTATGGGGATGACCAAGCTTATGGGAGAGAAGCTTATTGCCCTGGCGAATTATTATAAAGGCAATAAGAGGACTCAGTTTGCTTCAGTAAGATTCGGCAATGTAATTGGTTCCAACGGTTCGGTGATTCCTCTTTTTAAGAAACAGGTCCTATCCGGCAGCGCGATAACTATTACGCACAATGCAATGACGCGTTTTGTTATCAGTATGGATGAAGCCGTGGATTTGATCTGTTCTGCGATTGATCTGGCTAAGGGTGGAGAGACCTTTGTGTGGAAGATGCGCACTTTAAAGGTTACGGACCTGGCGGATGCAATGGTTCGCATATGCGGTGGAAGAAAGCAAATCAAAAAAGTAATAATCGGAAAAGGCCACGGCGAAAAGCTGCATGAGGAAATAATGTCGCCAGATGAGCTTTTAAGGGCGCGCGAGCTTAATAATATGTACGTTATCTTCCCGGAGATCGATTATCTGAATTTAGCTTCAAAATATAAAGATGCCAAGGCTATCAAGCGGCCGGTAATCCAATCGAATATGGGAGAATATATGCGGGCAAGCCAAATACGCTTTTTAATAGAAAAGGAATCGCGGGGATGACTTTGCGTAAAGTTCTACTTATAGATCCGCCGTTTCCGGAAAGGCCTTGGGATATAAACTGGCTTACGCAGTTCCCTCCCAAGGGGCTTATGTATATAGCTTCATATTTACGCAATGCCGGCATGAAGGTAAGCGTCCTGGACACAAAACAGATGCAGTATGAGAAGCCCTCGCTTCTGCGCCGTTCCATAAAAGAGATCGAGTACCTGGTGAAGGTTTTGGTTAAAGAATCTAACCCGGATGTTGTGGGGATCACCTCCACTACTCTTTCTTATATTCCCGCAACCCGTATTGCCAGGGCAGTGAAAGAGGCGTTGCCCAAAGCAAAGGTAGTGATCGGCGGGGTACATGTTACCTTTACCAGCCGCGAAACATTAAACGAATGCCCTTGGATCGATGCTGTAGTCAGAGGTGAAGGAGAGCGCCCTATGCTCGGCCTTGCCGAGGGAAAGCCACTTGCGGCAATCGAGGGATTAAGTTTTCGTAAGGGCCAGGAGATTATTGATAATCCACTAGCTAAGGCTTTGGCTCCCGAGGAGATCCCTGTTCCGGCATATGATATGCTGGATATGACAAAATATGCTTATGTAGTCCTGATGTGCACCAGGGGCTGCCCGCACCAATGCGTTTTTTGCGAGCTGCCTTCGGTCCACGGAAGAAAAATCCGTTACCGTTCCGTGGATAACGTATCCAAGGAACTGGAATTGGCCCTATCCTTGAACCCGAGATTGGAGATTCGTTATGAGGATGAGTTTATGGGGTTAGAGCCGGAGCGCACCAGGCAGATACTTGAGCTCGTAAAAGCAAAGAAAGTTGGACAGTTCCGCGCCGCTACCCGTCCGGACGGCCTCAATGACCAGGTGTTGAAATGGCTAAAAGGCGCAGGATGCACCAACCTCTATATCGGCATGGAATCCGGTTCCGATGAGGTTTTAAAGTTCAATAAACGCGGGATAACCGTTTCCAAGATCCTGGAGATCGCCAGGCTTTTTGAAGAAAATGAAATTCTTTTTCATGCCGGTTTTATCCTGGGACTTCCGGGAGAGACACGCCAAACTTTAGAGCAATCTCTGGATGTGGCGCTGAAATGCTGCGATTCCACTTTCAAGGTCGTGAAAGATAATTTTGACAAATACCTGGCGATGATGAATTTTAAATTAATAGTGGAGAATTCCCGCGCGGAGTTTAACCTCCTGGCCCCTAATCCGGGGACTGAGGTTTTTCAGAACCAAGAAAAAATGCGTTACAGGATATTCCACAAGAATTGGGAGCTCTATGACTGTAATACAAGCGTCGGCGAGCCTTATGATGTAAGCGCATCCGAGGTTGAGGCGTTCAAGAAAAAGGCGTTCAGGGCGGTGCAGGACAGGATGAAGGAGTTCGGCCTGCCCGTGGATTGGTGGGATTACGGATATAAGGGATAATTTTATGGCAAGAGTCCTGGTTACAGGAGGCGCGGGATTTATGGGCAGGTGGCTGGCAAAACACCTGCTTGAGGCAGGGCATCAGGTTTGGGTCCTGGATAACCTCTCAAACTCCAGAGAGAGAAATATCGCGGAATTCCGCGATAAGCTCTCCGGCTTTGTCATCGGCGATATAAAAAATAAAAAGGTTCTCTCCGCTATCTTTAAAAATAAGTTTAACGTATGTTTTCATCTTGCGGCAGCCATAAACGTCCAGGAGAGCATTGATAACCCGGGGGAATGTTTTGCGGATAATGTCACCGGGACCTTCAATGTGCTTGAGGAGTGCAGGAGGCATAAAACAAAGATGGTGTTTATCAGCTCTGCTTTGGTTTACGCTTCGGCTAAAAAAGGTGAGCTGATAAGCGAAGAGCACCAGCTTAATCCCTCCTGCCCTTATGTAGCCAGCAAGATATTCGGAGAGGAGATGGTAACTGCCTACCATAAAACTTATAAGCTGCCGGTTGTCATTTTGAGGCCATTCAGCATTTACGGCCCCTGGCAGAGAAGCGATTCCGAGGGCGGGGTAATGAGTATTTTTATCAGCCGCAAGCTTAAAGGACTGCCTTTATTGGTTTATGGGGACGGAAGCCAGGGAAGGGATTTCTTCTATATTGAGGATTGCGCAAAATTCATTGCCAAGGCCGGTTTTTCTTCCAAGGCTCTGGGAGGTATTTTTAATGCCGGTTCTGGATGTGAAGTCAAAATAAAAGAATTGGCTGAAATAATCGCCGGTAAAAAAGGCGGAATAAAGCTTATCAAACATCATCATCCGCATGCAGAAATTATGAATATGCGGGCAGATTCAAGAAAAGCAAGAAAATTGCTTGGTTGGACTTTTGAAACCGGCCTTAAAGAAGGCATAGCTAAGACTGCGGACTGGCTGCAAACTGTAAAATGAAAATAAAGAAAATCTATAAGGCTGCGGTAATTGGTTTGGGTAGAATGGGCAGCACATTTAATAATGAGGACAAGAGTTTAAAGGGAATCTGGACCCACGCCGGCGTCTATTCTTCTTTAGGAAACGTTAAATTAGTAGGCGCCGTCGACCCCGATGAAAAAAAGAGAGCCAGATTTATCAAATTATGGGGAATAAAAAATGTTTATTCCGATACTACTCAGTTATTTAAAAACCACAGATTGGATATTGTAAGTATATGCTGTCCGACAAAATTTCATTTTAAGGAAGCTATGGAATGTATTCGCCATAAGGTAAAGGCGATTTTTCTGGAGAAACCCATAGCTGTTAGCGTTCAAGAAGCCGCAGCGATCGTTAACCTATGCAGAAAGAATAAAGTGGTTTTGGCGGTAAACCATACTAGAAGATGGGATGATAATTATATTTTAGCTAAGCAGTTAATTGCTCGCGAAGGTCTGGGTAAGGTTATCAATGTCGGGGGCTATTATCCAAAACAGATATTCAATATAGGCACTCATCTGGTTGACGCCATGCGTTATTATGCGGGAAGCGTTAAAGCTGTGGCGGCAGAGTTTATTGATCGGGATAAGATTGATCCTACGGTTTCCGGATATCTTCGCTTTGAGAATGGGGCAAGAGGATTTATCGTGCCGCAGGGCTCAAGAGAGAAATTAATTTTTGAACTGGATATATTGTGCAGTAACGGACGGATCAGGGTTCTTGATAACGGAAGGAAATTAGAGTTATGCAAATTTAAAAAAAGTAAAAATTGTTCTGGTTATCAAGAGTTATCCTGTAAACAGATAAAAACGGTAATGAGAAAAAAAGATAGGATGGTTGCTGCTGTTAAGGATATTCTGCGGTGCATAGAAAAGAAGGCACAGCCATTATGCAGCGGTTTTGATGGCTTGGCTGCTTTGTTAGTTTGTTTAGCCCTGGTTAAGTCAGCAAAGGAAAAAGGTCAATTGATAAGCTTTAGAAAATCCTGGTAATAAAATGAGTTCAAATTCTGTGGAAAGATTAGCTATTTTTGGCGGGAAACCCTTGAGGAAAAAACCTTTCAGCGGCCCTGTAATCGTTGATTCCGGGGAGAGAAAAAGGATTTTGGGGGTATTAAAAAGAAAAGAGTTTTCTAGATTTATGGGGAGTCCGTCCGGAGATATAGAGAAGCAGCTTATTATGAAAAGCAGGGACGCGTTAGCATATAATCCTCAATATTTCATGTTCCTCGGTGGCAAAGAGGTGAGAAGATTTGAAGCCGATTTCGCGGCTTATTTCAGGGTAGAATATGCTGTTTCTGTTAATTCCGCGACCTCAGGCTTGATTACTGCTTTAGGCGCATGCGGGATTGGCCCGGGAGACGAAGTTATCACTACCTGTTTATCTTTTAATGCTACTGCCATAAGTATTCTTGGTTTTAATGCCATTCCTGTTTTTGTGGACATAAGCAAAGATAATTTCTGCCTTGATCCTAATGAAATAGAGAAAAAAATCTCCAAAAAAACAAAAGCTGTCTTAGTTGTCCATTTATTAGGCAATGCTGCGGATATGGATTCGATAATGCGCATCGCCAAAAAGAATGATCTCATGGTAATTGAGGACTGCGCGCAGGCACCGGGAGTAAGGTATAAAAATAAATATGCCGGCACTATAGGAGACATAGGGGTCTTCAGTTTCCAGGAAACAAAGAATATTACTACCGGAGAGGGCGGGATGATCGTAACGAATAACTCCAGCTTAGCCGCAAAATGCCGCCTGATACGCAATCACGGCGAATCTATACCCCAGCAGGGTGCTGGTCAGGAAGAATTGGTGAATATCGTGGGATTCAATTTCCGCATGACTGAACTTACGGCAGCGGTAGGAATTGAACAATTAAGAAAATTATCGGAAAACAACCGTATAAGAAATAATAATGCGCGCTATTTATGTGGGGAATTAAATAAGCTTAAAAGTATCAAAATCCCCGCTTCGGTTGTTAAGCCGGGTACTGTTTGTCATCTCTTGCCCATGATTTACGACCGGAAAGAAACCGGCGTGCAAAGAAGCATTATTGTTAAAGCTCTGCGGCTAGAAGGGATTCCTGTTGGCACCGGATATTTGAAGCTTATACCTGAAAATCCGCTTTTTTTAAGAAAAATTGCTTATGGAAAAAAAGGCTGTCCGTTTAGCTGCCATTTTTATAATAAGAAAATACTATATAGGAGAAAAGACTATCCTGTTGCAGGCGATCTTATTTATAATAAATTTATCTGGTTTTATCATATTAACAGGCCTAATACCCTAAGAGATATGGAGGATGTGGTTAAGGCTTTCAAAAAAGTATTCTCTAATATCATAAAGCTGAAGAAATACAAAGAAAAGAACGAACGATTAATCTATAAATGGTGATTTAAAATATTAAAGGAGATATGATGGTAGCAATAGGTGTTATTCATGCGCGGGGAGGTTCAAAAAGGATTCCACTAAAGAATATCAAGCCTTTGGCTGGCAAGCCATTAGTAGCCCACATTATTCAGGCTGCCCTCGGAGCTAAGAGTTTAAGTAGGGTGATAGTTTCTACTGATCATCCTGAAATTATAAGAATTTCAAAAGAATATGGAGCAGAAGTGCCTTTTGTAAGGCCAAAGGATATATCAGAGGATGTCCCGTCAGAATTAGTAACCCAGCATGCGGTAAAATTTTTGGAAGAGAAAGATGGGATTACTGTGGATATAGCCGTAACCCTTCAGCCGACTACTCCTTTTTGCCGGCCCGAAGACATTGACGGTTGCATTAATCTGGTTATGAACTCGGGCGCGGATTCTGCCATTACTGCCTGTGAAGTGCATGAGCGACCGGAATGGATGTTTTTGGTTGGCAGAGACGGATATGCAAAAAACTTTTTGGGGAAAATTTTAAGCGGCGATATCGGCGTATCCCAGACATTGCCTAAACTATACGCCCCTAACGGCGGGGCCTATGCGACACGCAGAGATATACTGTTTGAACAGAACACTTTATTCGGCAAAAATTTGAAATTATGGGTTATGTCGAGAGAGCTCTCCGTAGATATTGACAATCCTATAGATTTTGAATTAGCTGAGGTGATAGCTAAGAGTATCAATCTCAAGTAAGAAAAAGGAGAAGCAATGGAATCCATGCTTAAGGGAACGTACCGTTTGAAGAAAGAGGGCAAGTTGAAGGCTAAAAAAAAGAAGGCGGCTTCTGTTGAAGAATTTGAACAAAAGGCACTGGAAAAATTAGGGGGCAGTATTGCTTTCGTAACCAAATCTCAGATGTTATGGGAAGGGGACAAAGTTGAAACAACTAAATGATAAACAACTGGAGGCTATCTCCAAAGCAACTTTTAGTAAATGTAGCGATATAGGGTTGCGGCATGCCGAGAGAAACCTCCCCTATCTACAGAATACAATATTAGATTTAAGACAAGAAGGCAGCAACTTTAATTCTGCTATTGTTATTTCTGCGGGCCCGAGTTTACATATTAAAGACCAGGCCAAGCTTATCCTAAAAAGCGGCTATAAAGGCGCAATTATAAGTGCTGATGGGGCAATGTATTATTGCCTTAGAAACGGAGTTATACCTGATTTTGTCCTTACGGTAGATCCGCATCCGGTACGTGTAATCAGGACATTCGGAGATCCTGAATTGAATGATCACCCTGAGGATGACTATTTCAGGAGGCAGGATTTAGATCCTGCTTTGAATAAAAATGAGCTGGAGCACAACAGGGAAATTTTGAGATTAGTGGATAAATACGGCAAAAAAATCAAAATGGTAATTTCAACCAGCGTTACGCCAAAAATAACTAAAAGGTGCCTGGATGCAGGAATGAGGCTGTATTGGTGGAACCCTATATATGATGATTATGAGAGAGAGGATAGCCTTACAAGACGGTTGTACAATTTGAACAAAGTCCCTTGTATGAGCACAGGAGGAAATGTAGGGACCTCTGCTTGGGTGTTTGCGCAGAGTGTATTAGGTATAAAAAACATAGCATTAATCGGAATGGATTTAAGTTACCATCCTGATACGCCGCTTTACAAGACGCAATATTATAATGAATTGCGGGAGTTGTTCGGCGATAAAGTAGAAAACGGTTATATGAAGATTTATAACCCTTACTTAAAGAAGACTTGGTACACTGACCCGGCTTACTTTTGGTACAGGCAGAATTTTTTAAGTTTGGCTAAGAAAGCGCCTGATGTTACATATAATTGTACTGAGGGCGGTATCCTTTTTGGCAGGGGAATAAAGTTTATGAAATTGAGCGATTTCTTGCGGAAATTTTAAGCGCGTAATTATGAAAAAAATAAAAATTCTGTTAATTAATCCTGTTATTAAGGCAGAAGATAAACCCCGCCATTTTCCTTGCGGAATCGGGCTTTTGGCCGCCATAGCAAAGAGAAATAAATTCCTTGTGCAAGTTTTTGATGCAAATGCCTGGAGGCCAAATGACGAGCAATTAATGAATGTTTTTAAGGCTGATAGCTGGGATGTGGTAGCTATAGGGGGGCTGGTTACTACCTACGGTTATATAAAAAAGTGCATACAATTTGCTTCAGAGTTTTCTCCTTTAAGTAAGATTATTGCGGGGGGAGGATTTATATCCGCCATTCCTTCTGAAATAATGGGTTTACTTCCCGAGATTGATATCGGGGTAATAGGTGAGGGGGTGGCTAGCTTTCCTGAGGTATTAGAGAGGATTTCCGGAGGAGAAAATGATTTCAACGATGTGCCGGGGATTATCTGGAGGGATAAAAATAGGCAAGTCCGCATAAACCAAGAAAGGCCGCTTTTAGAAAATTTGGATTCTCTGCCTTTTCCGGCGTATGAACTTTTTCCCTTAGAAATTTATTTTAAAAACAGTTCAATCCTTATGAGCGAAGAGGCTATGCAGGCAAAAAGAAGGATACCTATGCTTGCAAGTTTCGGATGTCCTTTTAAATGCAAATTTTGTTTTCATCTCGGTATGGGGGGGGAAATAGAAATAAATGATAATCATGTGGGGGTGAATTTCAAAAAGAAACCGGTAATTAGAAATTTCTCTCCGGAATATCTTATAGAGCATATAAAATTTGTAAGGAAGAAATACGGCATTGATTTCATTTCATTTTTTGACGAGAATTTTGTCTTTCTGGATAAGTTTACGGGAGGAAAATGGACGGATAAGTTTTTTGACTTATGGGATAAACAAGGTTTCGGACCCGATTGCGTCAAGAAAAACGTAAGGCATACTAATAACAATTGTAAGGGTATTCATTGGGGGGCTACTGCTCATGCTACGCTGGTTAGCCCGGGTTTATTGAAAAAAATGCGGCTGCGGGGTTGTGTTTACCTGGATTACGGCTTGGAGTCTTTCGATGACAGGATACTTCGTTCTATAGGAAAAGGAGCGAACGCAAAAGCGAATGAAGAGGCGATAAAGTGGAGCATAGAAGCAGGGATAAGGCCTATACCCAATCAGATAATCGGTTTTCCGGATGAGGACTTTTCCAGCATTAAGGCCAATGTTTTGGCTTGGCAAAGATTAGGAATAAAATCTTCTCCGTTTTTTGCTACTCCTTATCCGGGCTCAGAATGGTTTTATGAATATAAAGACAAGATACTTGCACAGTACAACCATAAGCTGGAAGACTTTCTTCTCTCTTTGGGAGAAGCCACGCGCATTTCTGCAGTTATTTCCAGGAATTTTAATGCAGTAGAACTTTTAGGCCTAAGGGACCTGATGGTTAATCATGACCTTAAGAGGATTGAAGAATACGAAAAGACCAAAGGAAAAAATATATTTAAATGCTAAATCCGCGAGAATATAGCTATATATGTTGGCTTGACAATCTGAATTTTATGTCATTTTTAAGGCTATTCTCGCTTCGACTTAAATTTAGATTCAAGAAAGTAATATACCTGCATTGTTCAAGCGCGATGGGGTTACCCGTTCGTTTATTTAGGCGTGGTGGGTTTTTTGATTTAATTGCGGTGAGCGATATTGTTTCTTCCTGCAGCGAAGAAAGCGCTGTTTTTCATAAGAGCTATTCGGAGAAGTCATTATTGGCCATTGAAATAGCAAAGAATTCAGGTGCCGAAAAGTATCTGTTGGATTTTATTGTTAATCAATATGACGCATCGAAGATAGTTTTCTTTTTTAGACAGGAAATTGCCAGAGAAATCGAGGATATGGCGGAAATAGCTTCTTTTCTTAAGTGCCCCGATGTAAATATGAAGGGAATAAGAGGCAAGAAGAATATTATGGCCGTAAAAGAAACACCATGGGCCGCTTATTTTAGTCAATTATGCTTAGAGGTACCCTTAGAGGGAATTTTTACTTATCCCGACATTAGGAGGTGGGTAAAATCGCTTTTTGTGCCGATCAAGGTTTCTTTAGAGATAGTCTTGAATTCATTTCTGGTAATAGCAGGTAGAAAGGTAAGCGATGGATATGGTAAAGAACCGATGATCGCCGTATTGCATGCACAAGGGGCAGATTTATCTAAAAGAGCGGATTATTTTTGGCTTCATGGTTCTTCGGTCAATCCTCAGAGAATACTTGTTTATTTCAAATATTATTGCTGGTTTCCCAAGAAAGACACGTTGGAGCATATTAATCGCTATGGTATGCGCTGGATTAATCTTTTGCCCTGGAAGTTGCCCGCTGCTCGTTTTTTGTCAGCCGCGCCCGAGCTATACAGATTACCATCTGCTTTGTTTATCAGGAATTCCATTCGCTCAATTTTTACGATGATAAAATTATTCTTCCTTTGTTTCTCGAACCATTCAAGAATCAAATTCTGGCAATTGCAGGCATTATCCGATTTGATTAACAGGATTACTTTTTACCAGACATTTTTCTCAATTTGTAACGTTAAAATCCATTTTGGGCTTTACGAAACCGGGATAGATATGCTTGCCTCTAATATCGCTATAAAATCAGTTGGTGGGATAGATTTATGCCACCATTGGTCGAATTGCTATGTCCCTGAGATCCTAGACGGAAAGCCGCACGATGCCTATTTTATCTGGGGGCCATATTATAAAAATGTTTTCAAAAGAGATTTCTACAAAGTAAAACACTTTATTTGCTCTGGTTATCCTTATGATTCTAAGTTCTCAGCATCAAGAGAGAAGGGGCGGGATTACAGAAAAGGTCTTCTTGAGCACGGCGCACAATTTATTGTAACCTTTTTTGATGAAAACCATCCTGACCAGTGGGTTCGGACAAGCGCAGCAGTCGAAAGAATCTATAGGGTGCTTTTAAATAAGATTATCGATGATTCCAGATTTGGGTTAATTACTAAGCCTAAAAAGAAAAGGGAATTCTGGGAGAGATGGCCGCAGCTGTCAGATTTAGCAAAAAAGGCAAAAGATACAAAGAGATGTTTGTTCCTTGAAGGCGGCGTTTTTCCTAATGAGGCTGCCCAGGCTGCGGATTTGGTAGTTGGGTTCGGAGTATATAATACGCCTACACTTGAGGCTGCATTATCAGGGCTCCCTGCGATTTCTTACGATCCGCAGAATATCTCAGAGCACTATTTTTACCGTACAGGATTAAATTTATTCGTCTTTAATAGCTTGGATGTTATGATGGCTAATATCGAGAAGTTCAGAAATAAAGAGATTGATTCTATCGGCTTTGGTAATTATTCCGTGTTCCTCAAGGATGTTGACCCTTTCAAGGATGGAGGTTCAGCGCAGAGGATCGGGGTCTTTATATCATGGCTTCTCAAAGAATTTGACGAACACAATACTGCAGAAAGTTCTTTGGAAAAAGCTGTGGAAAAATATAGGACAAGGTGGGGAAAGGATAAAGTAATTGATCCACAGATAGAAGAGAAACCGTTCTCTATGGAGGTGTTTTGTGTTAGCTAAGCGTCTTGAACCGGATGCAACAATGGATGCCGACAAAATTTATGCAAAAATAGTGCCCGGCTTACAAAGCAAGCCAACTTTAGGTGAGAAAACGCTGGCGAGCCTTCTCTCTGAGCAGGAAAAGAAGATGAGTGTTTACTGGGACGGGCTTGATCCTTTTGCGGATTTACGTATGGGTTGGCGCGCTTCTATAGCACGTCATCTTTTCCATATCCTTCCCGGTCAGAGGATTCTGGAGATCGGTGGCGGGATAGGCAGATTTTCGCAAGCACTAGTAAAGGCAACACGTGATGAATGTCATGTGACCGTTGCTGTTTTTTCCTCCGGGTATAAAGAAACAATTAAAGGATTAGTAAATAGTGAGAATGTCGATATCAAATATTTAGATTCCTTTCCGGGATTATTGCGCGGAGAGAAATTCGATTATGTGATAGCCCAAAATATGCTGGTGGACCGAACGCGTAACGATTTTCTCAATACGGTTAAATCTTTGATAAAGCCCGGTGGAGGGCTGCTGCTTTTTGAATCAAATCCCTGGAATCCTTATTACAGGTTTCGCAGGCTTTTAAGACGGATTATACCGGTTGCATGGAAACGTCCAGCGGAATCGACTTCTCTTGATCGCTTCCAGGTATTCTCAGTTTTAACCGAGATTGGCTACGTTCAGATAAGCGCAGTTCCTTATGATTTTCTTTATGCGCCTGTTCCTCGGTTTCTCCTCTGGCCGGCACAGCATGCCAGCATTATCCTGGAGAATTTTCCTTACTTGAGGAATTTCGCCGGTTCATTATATATCTGGGCGCGTAATCCGGCTCAGGAAAATTATTGCGAGCCCACGGTTGACTTATGCGAACACCCTATGTTTTTCGGAAAGGTCTCTTTTGTCATACCGTGCCACAATGAAGAGATGAATCTTCCGGGATTAATAAAATACATTAAAGATTTTTATGGCCGGTATATCTTTGAGATAATTATAGTAGATGATAACTCAACGGATGCCACCTCGGATCTGGCGATGCGTTTATCAAATGAAGATAAGAGGGTGCATCTTCTAAAGCGTTCTCCTCCTAACGGCGTGGGCCGGGCGCTGAGAGACGGTTTGCGTCAGGCAGAAGGAGAGTATATCTTGACTATGGATGCGGATTTTAAACATATCATTCCCGAGATGCGGGATTTGTTTGATGCGCTGGAAGAGGGTGCAGATGTGGCGGTAGGATCGAGGTTTTCCCGCAAGTCAGTTTTAATCAACTACCCTTTCGTTAAAATTATCTACAACCGGGTATTTCATATTTTGGCTAATTTTATTTTTGGAAGACATTTTCGCGACATTTCCAACAATCTTAAGATTTTTAGGAAAGAAGTAGCCAAGAAAATTGTTATTGAGTCTGATGATTTTGCCGCAAATGTGGAGACCGGGCTTAAGCCTATACTTCTGGGATACAAGGTAGTAGAGGTTCCTATATCCTGGATAAACCGCACTGTCGGGATGGGGTCTTCGACCTTTAATATTATTAAAACAGGTCCAAACTACCTCAAGCTTTTATTGAAATTATCATGGCGGCGTTTAACCGGGAAAATAGGTAAGCGGGATGCAAAAGGAAAAACAGGATAAATCCGAGGAAATAGAGTTTTATGATCGCTGGTCAGAATCTAATACATATGTTGAATACGGGCATTTTACGCCCTTCGGCCATAATTCTATAATTCGCACCTTTAATAAATTTGTCGGCCAAAGGCTATCTCGTGGACATAAGGTAATTGATCTTGGTTGCGGAGGAGGGGCTTTTACCAGAAGATTTTTTCGCGATGCCGCTTCAGAATGTTTTGGCCTGGACATCTCATTTGGTTTGATTCAGGCTGCCTCAGGTTATAGTTCGAATGTAAGATTTTTAGTAGGGGATATGGAAAATCTCTGTTTGAAAAATGACTGTTTTGACCTGGTGGTTTTTTCCGGAGTATTGCACCACTTTCCGGATATTACGGCAATACTTAGAGAGGCTTATAGAATTTTAAAAAAAGGAGGCTGTGTTTTATCGTATGACCCGAATATACGAAATCCTTTTATGTGGCTTTACCGTAATCCCGCTTCGCCTTTTTGCGCTAAAGGAAATAAAACGGATAATGAAAGGTTGCTTCCTTCCGGAGAAGTTGTTGGCGCTATGGAAATATCCGGGTTGAAGAATGTATGCGCCAAGTCAATAGGGGGCGTGACTTTTAAATATGTAGAGTCTCGCTTGGGAAGGTTTTTGCTTCCTTGCTACAACTTATTTGAGGCGGCATTTGGCATGTCTTGTTTGGCAAGTAAATTCGGCTCTTTTATGATCTATTACGGGGAAAAAAGCTGAGGACGGATTATGTGCAGGACAACAAAAAATATTAAAAACGCAATTGTTTGTTTTTTAATTGTTTTTTTATTCTTTGCTAACGGATGCAATAAATCACCGGATGTCGTTAAGGCTGTCAAGAATCTTTATTCAGGCTATTCTACGTTTTCAGGAGAGGACGTTGTAAACTGCGTGATTGAGATACCCGCTGGAGATAATGAAAAGTGGGAAGTCAATCCTAAAAGCGGAAATCTGGAACGTGATTTTCGCAATGGCAAACCCAGGGTTATTAAGTATGCATTGGCGTATCCTTTTAACTACGGGATGATACCGCAGACAAGGTCAGGAGATGGTGATCCTGTCGATATCGTGGTCTTGGGGAAGCGCCTGGAGCGGGCAAGCGTTCAAAAGGTGAGGGTGCTTGGTTTTTTGCAGCTTATTGATAAAGGGGCGGTTGATTATAAGATCTTAGCGGTGCCGATTGGCGACCATATCTTTAATGGTATATCAACGCTGCAAGAATTAGAAAGCAGGTATCCGCAGGCCCTCGAGATGGTAAAAATCTGGTTTAGAAACTATAAATCGGCGAGTGCCAACGTAGTAGTAGGAGATTTTTCAGAAAAAGACAAAGCCTTAGAATTTGTTAAGCAAGCACACGAGTGCGCTCTGATTAAAGAAAGGGGCATCGTTGAAAATTAAAATTTTTCTTTGTATGTTTTTCGTATTGTTCATTTTTTCTATGGCATTCTTTCAGCAAAAGTCGTTGGGAGTGATTATGGAAGAACAGATTAAATTTGATGTGCCAGACACTTCGGTTTTTGACGATATCAGGCCCAGGCAGCGGATCTTATCCTATAAGGTCAAGCATATAGGTGAATATGATTATAAGGATTATTATTACGATACCGCTGATTTAGCCATCTTTAATTTAGGCTATTCCTATAGATTCAGGATAAGGAATAAAGGCAACGGAATCATAGAGTACGGCCTGCAACTTAAAAAAGAATACAATACAAAGGATAGCGAAGATTTTAAGCGTTATGAGTTAGACGATGTTATACCCAAGGATTTAGGTATCAGGATCCTTGCCGGTGAATGGGAAGAGGCATATTCCGATACAGATTTAAAGACAATAAAGAAATTAAGAGAATTTCTTTCTGTGAATAATATAGATTATAGAAAACTCGCTCCTTGTATTATCGCTGAACAAAAAAGGAGCCGCTTTTCTATGAAGCGGAATGGTCAACTTTATTTTGAAATTTCACTTGATGATTGCTCATTCTGGCCCTTTGATGAATCTAATCTAAACAGGGTCAAGTTTTTACAGCTAGAGTTTGAAAATAAATTCCGTGTGGGGATTCAACGGGAAGATGAGGCCAGGATCCTTGAGCTGGTCAAATTTTTCGAAGAGAATTATCCGGTAAAGATTGAGAAGGATTCAAAATATAGGAAAGCAATCCTGGAGTTGTTGCCCAAGCATTAAGGAAATAATATGAATCCAGAAAGAATATTACAGCGAATTTTGGAAAATAAGAAATTAGTATTTTTCTTTATCATTATAGTGAACCTCCCGCTTTTAATATTAACTTTTAATACCGGGAACTGGAGCGATGATTACGAACACACAGTACTTTTGGCTGCTAAAGCTAAGTTTACTCCTCTGGGGACTATGCTTTTTCAGCAGTACGGAGGGCATGATCAGGGAGGGCATTTTGCTCCGGTGTATGTCCTTATCAATTACCTTTTTACCTTTATTACGATGGATCCCCGCTTTTTTCATTTTCTGATAATGGTGATCTATATAATAAATGCCTTTTTGATTTATTTGATTGTTGAAGAATGCGTGGGGGATAAATTATTAGGCCTGCTCGCGGGAGCACTTTTCTCCCTTAATTATTATAACAATTTTACCGGTCTTTTATGGAATTGTATGCATGTACACGTAACAAACACTTTTTTTGGAACTCTTAGCATTCTATTCCTTCTGCGTTATTTAAAGCGTAAGAAAGCCGGATATCTTTTCTTTTGTGCACTTTCTTTTATGTTTGCTATTTTTGATATTGAGAATGGATTTGTCTTTTTGCCCGTACTTTTTATGCTTGCCCTTTATTCCTTTAAAAATAAAGAAACCAGCTTTAAAAAATTTGTTTCGGCAATTTCGGTTATTTTAATGGCTGCGTTATTGTATCCCTTGGGCGCTTATTTGAAAACCGGAAACGCCGTTCCGCTAAGTTACAGGTTTAGCCAGCCGCGCAGCCTTCAGGGGTATCTTTTTAAGGCCAACCAGTTAGTGATTAATTCCAGCGGCCTTACGATTTTTTACGATAAGCTTATCGTGGATAAATTAAAATCAAATATGCAGATTAAGGAAGCGGTTAAACAGTTGATAAGAGAGAATAGGGCGGGGGCACTTAGAAACCTGCCGTTTGGTTTTAAATTTTTGCTCGGATTGTTAACCATATTTACGATTCTCGGTTTAATCATTGCGGCAATCGCATTATTTTACCGCATCCGGGGTTTACTAAGGCCATTTCTGATAATATACGTATCTCTTCTTTTGATCGTTCTCTTTATTTTCTACCGAACCGATGTTGCCAATGCCATTGCCATATTCAGCAGTGTGATTATTTCAGGCGTAATACTTTCTTTTTTGCGGGATAGAAAGAAGGTATATCGTGCCGTAGGGGCAGGAGTGGTAGTGTTGTATTTTGGGGCTTGTCTCTGGACGATAATAGACAGATTTGACGATTGCTATAGGCAGACATTTTACGGCCTTTCGGAAATTGCCATGCATGGTCCGGATAAGATATACCGGCAGATAAACAAAACTATCGGGAAGTTTGCCAGCGGAGGCATAATACTTTTTACAGACGACTATAGCAGTTATCGAAAAGATTCAGGTTATTACAGGATCGGTAACATGATTGATGAGGGTGATTTTCTTTGTTTTAACGCCGCTGTTTATTACAAGGACCTTTTAAAGACAGATTTTGTTAAAGAGTACAAGGATAAACCCCTGAAGGATCTATATATGAGGTTATCCGCAAATTCGAGAAAAGTTATTGTGAGTTCAATTGATGCAGCCCGTAGTTATTTAAAGGAGCACCGGCTTGCTGCTTCTAATGTCAGCGCCGTGTATATATCTAAAGATTATCAGGTTACTTTATTGAAATAAGAAAGAATGAGAACTATTGCAGTTGGCCATGAATATTTCTAAGATTAAGAAAAATATCGCTCCGCTTTTTTATTTCCTCAAGCCTTATCCGGGGCATATCTTGGGAGTTACGCTTATTATCCTGTTTGGATCAGTGCTTGAAGGAGTAAACATTCTGTTTATTTTTGGCATGCTTAATGTTGTTGTTTCTCCGGGGGGGGTATTACCGGGGGCCTCCGCAGGCAAATTACTTAATTTTTTTGTGCGTATCGTAGAAATGCTGCCTTTTGGAAATCGATTAATTTCAGTATTTGTAATCGTTTTATTTGTGATTTTAATTAAATGCCTCTTTGAATTCTTGAGGCGCTATTATACTGCCCTGGTAAGCTGTAAGATTTGGCATGATGTGCAATATAGGGTCTGCAGGAATTTCCTGTACGCGGATTACCAATTTTTCCTGGATAATAAAGAGGGTGAGATTATTTATCGCGGTTTTTCCGCTCCTTCTACGATGGGGATAACCCTCCAGTATAGCTGTGAAATCCTTGCAGAGACAGTAAAGCTCTTTGTAATACTTCTGGTCCTGTTTGCCATTTCCTTCAAATTTTCAGTGCTGATACTCGTTTTTACTGGTTTGTTTTATATATTTACTAATTTTATAGCAAAAAGAGTGACATATTTCCTCGGCCAAGGTAGGCAGGAGTCCTCTATTAAGCAGACAGTAATCCTATCCGAAATAATCAATGGTATAAAACAGATTAAAATTTTCCTGTCTGAGAAGAGATGGCTTAATGAATATGATGATGCCATGCGTAAATACTTTAATTTTTATGTCAAGGATGAAACCTGGCAGGCAGTTCCGGCAAATGTCCTTGAGATGTTAGCTGTCGTGCTGCTGGGGTTTCTGTTGATTGCCTTCCAGGTAACCGGGAAAGGAATTTCTCCGGAGCGCCTTTCTATTGTGGGCATTTATGTATATTCTTTCTATAGATTTATCCCGTCGTTAAAGAATTTGAGCGCCAAACGGATGGGTTATGTGGGAAATTTTTCCATAATCGAAGGATTGTATTATTTCTGTAAGCAGGAATTCAGATCCATCCCTTTTGGCACGAAAGAATTTGATGGGCTTAACGATGCCATCAGATTTAAAGATGTGAGTTTTAATTATCAAAACAAAAACAATATTCTGAAGAACTTAAATTTGGAAATTAAGAAGGGTAAAACTACAGCCATCGTGGGCAAATCCGGTTCCGGTAAGACAACCGTCGTTAATCTTATCATGCGGCTCTTTGTTCCCGGCCAGGGAGGAATTTTAATAGATGGAACCCCGCTCAATGAAATAAAACTGGATTCCTGGCTTAAAAAGATCGGCTACGTCAGCCAGGAGACCTTTATTTTTCATGCGTCTTTAAAGGAAAATATAGTTTTCGGCCGTCCTTACGATCAAAAGAAATTGGATGAAGTGAGCAAATTGGCAAATGCGCATCAATTTATCAATGAGCTCTCCGAAGGTTATGAAACCTTGGTGGGAGATAAAGGAATGAAATTATCCGGCGGACAGCGGCAAAGAATAGCCATCGCACGAGCGCTTTATGGCAGCCCTGAAATCCTTATTTTTGATGAGGCTACTAGTTCCCTGGATAATCTTTCAGAGGTCATGATCCAGAATGCCGTAAAGAAGATTTCTGCAAATCATACGGTTATTTTGATTGCCCACCGTCTTTCTACTGTGATGAACGCAGATAAAATTATTGTTATGGATGATGGCTATATTGCTGAAGAAGGAAACCATGCCGAATTGATGAATAACGGCGGTCCCTATAAAAGCCTCTATACGAGGGAGATGCTAATTGAAAAATCTTAAAAAGGAGGAACGAAATGAATTTAGGTAAATACCAGACAATGAAGCAGTTTTTCGCTACGCAGAGCGTACAGGTACCTATATGGGGGCTCGCAATGAATTTGATATTAGTAGCTATTTTCTCATATATTTTGAACCGGGTATATATAAAATACGGCTCGTCGCTTTCAAATCGCAGGGTATTTGCTAAGAATTTTATGTTTATTGCCATGACAACCACCTTGGTAATTTCAATTATCAAATCTTCGCTTGCCCTCTCCTTAGGTATGGTAGGGGCGTTATCAATAGTAAGGTTTCGTGCGGCCATTAAAGAGCCGGAGGAACTTTCCTACCTATTTCTCTCAATTGCTCTTGGTTTAGGGTTTGGCGCAGATCAGCGCATATCTACTATGGCTGCTTTTGTCGTTATAGTAGGAGTGATTGTTTTGCGAAGCCTTTTCCGCAAACCTTTTGACAATGCCAATCTTTACCTTACTGTGGCAAGTTCCGATTCGCAAAAGGTTACGTTAGAGAAGATCATCCAGATACTCAAAAAACACTGCACTGCAGTAGATATGAAGAGGTTTGATGAAGGCAAGGATATGCTGGAGGCGTCATTTCTAATCGAACTGAAGGATTTTGAACATATATCAGCAGCCAGGTCTGAATTGCAGGGGCTCAGTGATTCTTTGCGCATAACGTTTTTGGACAACAAGGGGATTATTTAGCGATGATAATAAAAAAGCCAGCGGATTCGGTATTTTTTAACACTGACATACTTAAAAGACTGCCGAAATTTTTTAAGGATTACGCGCTTTTCTGGTATCTGGTTGTTGCTTTATTCACCGGCATTGTGTTGGGAGCTTTTGTGCATAAAACAGAAGTAATCGGAAATGTGATTAAACCGCTCTTCTTGAGTAATTATAGAGCAGCCGCACATTTAATAGAAGGCCGTTTCGCTGCTCCTGAGCGTATCGGTATTAATATTAAATTTCTCGATTTCCAGAAATTAGCCTATAAGCGGAAAGAGGCATTGGCAGCCGGCGCCCTTATTTCTTCCCCTGATGATTTTGTCCCCGCCTTAATATCTTATCAGGGCAAGATACTCAAGGCAAAAATACGCATAAAAGGAACCTTGACTGACCAGCTTCACGGAGAAAAATGGCCGTTCAGGATAGAAATGAATGGTGTCAAAACACTATTTGGTATGAAAAGATTTTCCATAGCCCATCCCTCTGCCAGGAGTTATGTCAATGAGTGGTTTTTGCATCAAGCTATGCGCCGGGAGGGTATAATATCCTTGCGCTATGATTTTATTGACGTGACTCTCAATGGAAAAGATTTAGGCATCTATGCTTTGGAAGAGCATTTTGAGAAGAGATTGCTGGAGAACAATCACCGAATCGACGGCCCGATTATAAATTTCAGCGAAAAGGCGGATGTGGCAAATATCTGGCTTTTTGGCTGGCCAACGGACAAGCGCGTGGATTTTTATTCGGGAGAGATCGATGTTTATTACGCCAACAAGAGCATAAAAGATCCGGAATTAAGCAAACAATTTATGGTGGCAAAAAATTTGCTGGAATCATTCAGGGAAGGCAAACTTAAGACCTCCGATGTTTTTGATATTAATATCTTAGCCAAGTATTTCGCGCTTGCCGATTTGCTTAATGCAGGGCACGCTGCTAAGTACGGCAACCTTAACTTCTACTATAACCCTATCACTGCAAAATTAGAGCCGATCTTTTTTGACGCAGAAATATCTGAAGAGGATGATCTTTCTCTTAACGGTGCTTTTGCGGAGAATTGGTGTAAAAATATACACGATCCCTGGCGCCTGTTTTTCTCGGATTATGATTTTTTTGCCTTATATATGAAAGAGCTGCAGCGTTTCTCTGAGCCAAATTATCTTGATGCCCTTTTTTCCGAGGTTAAGCCGCAGCTGGATAAAAAACTGCGCATTATCTATCGTGATTACCCCTGGTATTATTTCAATAGAAACAAATTTTATGCTAATCAGGCCTATATGCAGAAGATTATTGACCCGCTAATATATTTGCACGCCTACTTTAAGGGATATTACGAAGAGAATGGAGAAAAATTTATTGAGTTAAACATTAGCAATATCAAGAGTATCCCAATTAGAATCTTGAACTTGAGTTTAAAAGGCAGGAACGATTTTATCTTTCAATTGGCCGGCGATAAAAAACTGCTAGGGCCAAGCATGCCTAATTCTTTGGTTAATACAGAAAAATTTGTTTTTACGCTTCCTAAAGACTTTGAGTGGAAAGGCGCGTTTATTAAGCAATTGCAATTAAATTACAACCTTTTAGGAGTAGAAAAACAAAAGAACGCATCAATTATTGCCTGGAATTACGAAGACGAAGATTTTGTTAACGCTAATCCGGTTATTGCCGGAAAGAATATAAATGAGTGTGAGTTTTTGTTAATTGATGAGGGAGCTAAAAAAATATCAATAAAGCCCGGAGAATGGAGGTTAAGTGAGAGTCTTGTGATACCCGAAGGCTACGCTTTTATTTGTGAAAGAGGGGTAAGGTTAAATTTAGTTGGCGGTGGCAAGATTATTTCGCATTCTCCTTTGGCATATATAGGAAATGAGGATTCTCCCATCATTATACAATCAGATAATTCAGAGGGCATTGCCGTACTCAACGCTAAAGGACAATCAGTATTGGAACATGTTATTTTTAAAGGTTTAGGCGAGCCATCGCAAGGGGCCTGGAGGCTTTCAGGAGGTCTGACTTTCTATAATTCTCCGGTAAGAATAAATCACTGTCAGTTTCTGGGGAGCAGGTCAAGAGATGGTCTTTATCTTGTTGATTCAGAATTTGATATTTCCCAAAGCGTCTTTAGTAATGCATCAGCTAATGCCTTGCATGCCGATTTTTCTAAAGGCAGCATAAGGGATACATCTTTTGTTGCTTGCGTAAAAGACGCACTTTCTATCTCTCGGTCTATATTGGATGTGCAAAACATTTCCATAGATGGTAAGTGCCAAAGGGGATTAAATATCTCGCAAGATACGCAAATGACCGCTAAAAACATTTTTGTCAAAAATTCAAATATAGCCGTCTTGGCTAAGGAGGGGGCAGCACTTAATATTTTAGGCGGGCAAATATCTGATTGCGATATTGGTTTTGCGGTTTATCGCGAAAACCCTGAATTCGGCGCCGCAAATGTTAATGCACAAGATTTAAAATGGAGCGGGGTCAAGACGCTTGCTTCAGTGGAAGACGGTTGTATCTTACTTGTAAACGGCAGGAATGTTACCGGCCAGTTGAAGGATTTTTAAAATGGAAAATTTTTTATTTTCGAATATTAAAAATTTCCGGTATGAACGTAAATTCTATGTCTTGGACCTTACAAAAGATGAGATCGAGCATCTGTTGAGACAGCACCCCGCGGCCTTTTCCGAGATTTATTACCAGCGTTTTGTTAATAATATCTACTTCGATTCGTTTAATCTGCGAAATTACTATGATAACGTGAATGGGGAAAGCAAGCGCCTGAAAGTACGGGTGCGTTGGTACGGAGATTTAGCAGGGCAGATTGATGATCCGATTTTGGAGCTAAAATTTAAGAATAACCTACATATAGGGAAGCTAACTTATCCTTTGAAAGGATTTCCTCTTGATCGGGATTTCTCCATCCAGAAGATGAGGGCTATATTTAAAGAGTCAGGTCTACCGGATTTCATCAGATTGCAAATTGCAGAATTGAATTTTTCATTGATGAACCGTTACCGGAGGAAATATTTCCTATCCGGGGACGGGAAATTCCGCGTTACCGTTGATGACAATTTGAGTGTTTACGACATGTTTCCTTTCGGGAATAGTTTTAAGAATGAGATACGCAATCATTTCGCAGTAATTGTAGAACTAAAATATAATAATCCCCACGAAGAAAATGCCGATTTTATTACCGGTTATTTCCCGTTTCGCCTTACAAGAAATTCCAAATATGTAGCGGGGTTGCAGCGTTTAAATATATAACCTTTAAAGAATGAATATAATTATTTTAGAGTTTGTTGATGAAGCCCGTCTTATGCTGAAACAATACGGGAAGAGTTTATTCTCAGCCAGTGATGTTATAGTGGTTGCACTTGACCCTAAGGTGAAAGTTTTCCTAAAAAATAATGGTATCCAATCCCGTAGTACTTTGGATTATCTGGATACCGCGGGGCAACAAAGGATAATCCTTAAGACGCAGGAATTAACCAATAAACTGATAGAAGATTTTTTGTTCAGAGATAAATTTGGGATAGAAAATGGTTACCGGGAGACAATTATCCACCATTTGCGTTTTTACATCAACCATTTCTTATGGGTAATTGAGATCCTTTCCGGGATCAAAGAGAAACACCTGATAAAAGAAATTTATTGCTGTTTGCCTAAAGAGCGTTCAGGGATGTATGTAAAAACCGGCTACATCCATAACCAAGAGAGGTTCTTGGGATTTTTGACTAAGGATTTCTGTAATCTGAATGGAATTACCTTTTGCGGAGTTTATTTAAAGGCGCAAAAAAGTTATTTTATTCTCTTGTCACGGAAAATCATTCATAAGGTTGGTGAATTTATTGCCCTTATCGATTATTTACTGATAATCAGGGGTGGGGGGAAGAGGAAAACAATTCTGGTCCCCACCTTTACTTATGGCATGGGAAGGTTATTGAGAGAAATAAAAGAACGGCATCCCGAAGTTCGCTCGATTATGATATGGGAAACAGACCCTACCGTTAAAAATGATTTACAAAAAACACGTTTGATATTTTCTAACTTTTTTAAAAGAATGGCTAAAAAAGAATTTGTAGAAAACATTATTCCTCTTGATCTGATCTCCGGAAGATTTAAAAAAGATCATGAACAGCAGCTGGAGATTGAAAGGGAGTTTAGAAATTTGATACTTAGGGTTGAGTCACTCTCAAAAGAAGAAGCAACCCATAATAACGTTTCTTTTACTGTTTATCTTAAAGAGAAAATAGGCTTCGGATTAAGAAATGAGATACTCAAACTTCAGCATTCTACAAGCCTTCTGAATAATGTGTTCAGCAGGCTGAAGCCGGAGCTTCTTATGGGAATGTACAGCGTAGGTATTTATTATATGATGGGTGAGTTCAGCCACCGGATGGATTTTGTTTCATTGAACATAAGCCACGGTACGCACGTGCCGCCAAATAATAAATTTGAAGAAATAGAAAATTACTGCCTTGCCCGTACCGTAATTTTGAATACCTATAAACATGTGGCAGTGCAGACGCCGTGGGCGGATAAATTTTTGGATTACTACAAAGATGAAAGGCCGCGCGTTTACTCAGGGCCGTTGCTCTATTCTGTAAAGAATGCCAGAGCAAGGGTGACTATCAGAGAGCAGGTTTTAGGCAAAGGGAACAATGCGCGGATTATCGTCCACGCCTCGACCCAGAAAACCAGAGATTCTTTACGTTTTCATATCGAGGAGTCGCTGGATGAATATATCTGCAGTTTGTCGGATATTGTCAATGCGGTTAACAAGCTTGATGACGTCTATTTTATTATTAGGCCGCATCCTATATGCGATATTTCGGAAGAAGAGTTTGCAGAACTACTTCCTTCTTGCCGGCGTTTAAAGGTAATAAAAAAGAAAAGGCCATTTTCCGACATATTATCTATTGCTGACCTTTTGATTAGTTATTCTTCTACCTGCATAGAAGAAGCCTTGCAGAGCAATATACCTGTTATTTTGTTTGATCGGTGGAGAAGGTACAATCATTTTAATCTGGAAGAGACAAAATCAGAAAACCAAATTGCAAGAAATGCCGCTTATTATATAACTCGGCCGGAGATACTTCCGAAAGCTATTCCGGGAATACTGGATATATATGATAAAGAACCATTAGGAGACGAAGAGCTCTTAAATTATAAATACCCTGCTGATTACAGATCTAATTTTTATTCGTTTGTTAAGCAGGCATTAGGGAGGGAAACGTAAAATTGAATATAGTTTTGATTTTGGCAAAAGAAGGTAGTATCGGCCTACCCGGAAAAAACATCTGGAAGATTAAAGATAAGACCTTGCTTGAATTAGCGATAGAGGATGCGCGGAATTCCAAGAAGGTCGACAATATCTTTGTTAGCACCAACGGAGATAAAACTGCCAAGATTGCCTCAAGAGCGGGCGCCCGGGTAATTATACGCGAGGATGAACTGGCCAAGAATGAAAAATTTATGGAAGCCGTGGACCATGCAGTTGGCCGGATTAAGGCGGAGTATCCTGAGCTGGAGATCATTGCTATGCCTCAGTGTGTAGTGCCGTTTAGAGATCCGGATATATTTGATAAATGTATCCAGTTTCTTTTGGGAAATCCCGATTATGATTCTGTCGTTACTATCAGAAGGACAGGCTATATCCCCGAGGCGCTAATGAAGATAGAGAACGACACGCTTATTCCTTATTTCTCTCAGATGCAACCAAAGGCCTCTGGCTCGCGGCAGGATAGCGAGGCCTATGAGATAGACCATGCGGTTGAGTGTTTCAGGTACAATTCTTGGTTAAATAAAGATAAAGGGATAAAACCGTGGAGTTATCTGGGCAGGAAAATAAAAGGAATAAAACAAGGATACCATAATCCTAATTGTTTTGTGGATGTGCATTCTTTAAGCGATATCCGCTGGTTAGATTTTATCGTTGAGCACTTAGGTTATAGGGGGATGAGCGCCAATGATTAAGGGCGTTATTCTTGATTTCGACGGCGTTATAGCAGAATCGGTAGATGTAAAAACGGATGCCTTCAGGTCCTTATTTAGAGAATACCCTAAACACTTAGACACCATAACGCGATACCATATAAGTAATGGCGGGATCTCTCGTTTTGATAAATTCAGGCATATATATCAAAATATACTGAAAGAAGATTTGCCAGAGGACAAATTCAATGAATTGTGCAGGCATTTTAACGAACTGGTAGTTAATAAAGTGATAGAGGCGCCTTTTGTAGAGGGGGCAAGGCAGTTTTTAGATAATTGCCATGGCTGTTATGCTTTATTTGTGGTTTCAGCTACCCCAGAAGCAGAGATCAAGGAAATAACCATGCGTAAAGATATCGCAATGTATTTTGATGGCATCTACGGCTCTCCGGAAAGAAAAGCGGATTTAATAAAGAAGATATTAAAAAATAATAATTTCCGCAATAATGAAGTTTTATTTATCGGAGATTCAATAAATGATCTTCATGCTGCAGAAGAAGCAGGGATTCGTTTTGCCGGACGGATACAAGAGGATGGCATTTCATGGTTGAAGGGATCTGCAGGCGTATATTCTTTTAAGAGATTTAACGAAATTGAGGAATTGTTAAAGGAATGGGAAGAGTAGCTATAAAACCAAATTGTAACTACCATATCGCAAGCGGAAGGGATATCCTGAAACCCCAAAGCGAACGATTCAGAGAATACAGGAAAAGATGGGTAAATTTTCCCAAAAAATTTATGGTTTCCGATTTTCCTATGCACCTTGATATTGAAAGCACCAACATTTGCAATTTAAAATGCCCATACTGCGCGGTAAGTTCTAATTCCTGGGGTTCTTCAAAAAAAGGAATGGTCTCCTTCCCCTTATTCAAGAAGATTATCGAGGAAGGCGCGGATAACGGTTTGTATTCTATAAAGCTAAGCTTAAGGGGAGAGCCTCTTTTGCATAAACAGTTGCCAAAGATGATTTCTTTTGCCAAGGAGAAGGGGATAATCGATATCTATTTTAATACAAATGGAGTCCTTCTTGATGAAAAGATGTGCAATACTTTGGTGGATATCGGGCTATATAGGATATCTATTTCGGCAGACGGCTGGAATAAAGCCAGCTTTGAGAGAAACCGCCTTGGAGCTAAATTCAATGTAGTTTATAATAACGTGCTTTTATTAAGAAAGACCCGCGATAAACGTGGTGTAGATTTCCCCAAGATACGCATCCAAGCAGTAATGCTTAAAGAAATAAGAGAGCATTGGGATGAATATGTAAGGCTTTGGCAGCCCTTGGCTGATGAACTGGGTTATATTGACGCCCGCCTGGAAGGAGTGGGCATAGATCATCGTGGATTACGGGGTGATTGGGCATGTCCTTTCTTGTGGCAGCGCATGACTATTCTTTGGGATGGGACAATTTTACCTTGTCTTTTACATGGGGTTAAAGAATCTAAGCCGATGACCATCGGCAATGCCAGAGATATGCAAATAAAAGATGCCTGGCACAGCCAAAAGAGCAGTTTACTGAGGTCGCTGCATAAAAAGGGTGAGTCGCACGAAATAGAATCCTGCAACTATTGTTCATATAGGGCTCTGGAGATAGGCAAATTGAATGGTATAGCTGAGGAGGTTAGGGCATGATTGCTGCGCTTTTGGTGGGAAGAAAGAAGAGCCAGGGTTTTCCGGGGAAGAATACGCACACTGTATTAGGTAGGCCCTTAATGGAATACCCTCTTTTAGCAGCCAAGAATTCAACTTCCGTCGATACGGTTTATGTTTCTACCGACTGCGAAGAGATAAAGAGGATAGCTCGTAAAGACGGGGCTAAGATTATTGATCGGCCAGATTATTTGTGTACTAACGAGGCTTTGGGGGAGGATGTTTTTGTCCACGGTTATTATGAAATTAAAAAAGATAATCCGGGTAAAGAAATAGAGATGGTGGTTTTGCTTTTTTGTAATGCGCCTGCCGTGACTTCTACTTTAATTGAGGAAGGGATTGGGGCGCTTAAAGAACATCCTGATTATGATTCGGCTGTTTCTGTTTCCAAATATAATATGTGGAGCCCCCTGAGGGCGCGTAAAATCGGAAGTGATAATCTGCTTCACCCCTTTGTGCCTTTTGAAGTTTTCGGCAATATAAATAAGCTTTCTTGCGACAGGGATTCGCAGGGGGATGTTTGGTTTGCAGATGTGGGTGTTTCTATAGTGAGGCCACGCTGTCTTGAGAATATTAAAGAAGGACTGCTCCCTCAGCGCTGGATGGGGAAGAAAATTTACCCCCTTAAGCAAAATGGAGGATTAGATGTTGATTTTGAATGGCAGATCCCTCAAATAGAATATTGGTTAAAGAATAACCTTAAATAGCTGATCTTTATGATTAATGCGCAAGAAGATAAAATATATAGTGAGGGTATTGAATTCTTGAGCCCCCCGTCAGAATACAGGATGGCTGACGAATGGTATGATATTGCCAAAGTAGATCATTTTTGGATCAAGTGGCGTTTTGAAATTATGAAACGATTGCTTCCTAAGGGTTTTAATTGGGATTCTACGCTCGATGTAGGCTGCGGAAGCGGTATCAGTGCCGAACAGATAGCAGGATATTATGGTTATGCTATAGCAGGATGCGATTTAAATCTTGAGTCCCTAAAAATGGCATCGTTAAAACATAGCAAACTCTATTTTTATAATATTCATCATAAATGCCATGAATTTAAGGAAGCTTTTTCTAATATTTTACTCTTAGACGTGCTTGAGCATATACAAGATCCTGGCTCGTTTCTTAATTCGATCAAATTCCACTTAAAACCAGGAGGGAGATTAATTATTAATGTGCCGGCGATACAACTGCTTTACAGCAGATATGATGAAGTTGCCGGGCATCTCAGGCGCTATTCAATTTCTTCCTTAAGATCTGAATTAAACAGTATGGGTTTCATACTAGAGAACGCCTGTTACTGGGGATTAAGTTTTGTGCCTTTACTCTTGATCAGGAAATGTGTTCTGCATTTTTGCAAAAGAAAAAATGTTATCGCTTGGGGATTTCAGCCCAGGTGTTCTTTAATTAATTCTGTTTTAGAACTTATTGCCAAGGCTGAATATTCAATTTTTCCGTGCCCGTTTATCGGAACTTCGCTTATGGTAGTCGCCAGAAAGAGAGGATGAGCCATGTTAGTAAACCTAAGTATAGTTATTCCCCTGTTTAATGAAGAAGAAACGCTCCCGTTTCTTTATCAAAGAATAAGTAATATTCTCCCGGAATTAAAAAAATACCTCCTGGGGGACTCTTTAAGAGGCTCAGGTGAAAAAATTGAAGTACTTTTTGTCAATGACGGTAGTAGTGATAAAACCCAATCCATTTTAGAGGATATAGTAAAAAAAGATAATACCTGCCGCTATCTTAGCCTATCGCGTAATTTCGGCCACCAACCCGCTATATCTGCCGGTCTCTTGGCTGCCCGTGGCAAAGCAGTGGTAATTATGGATGGAGATTTGCAGGATCCCCCAGAGTTAATTAAAGATATGATAAGTAAATGGAAGGAAGGTTTTGATGTTGTCTGCGCAACAAGAAGAAAAAGGAAAGGGTTTTTTCTAAAGAATATCTCTTATAAACTTTATTACAAATTGAATATGTTGATTTCAGATTTTCCTGTTCAAAGAGACGCAGGGGATTTCAGCCTGCTGGACAGGAGAGTAGTTGATGTTATTAATAATCTACCTGAGAAGGAGAGGTACGTGAGGGGATTACGCGCCTGGGTTGGTTTTAGGCAGACTGAAATACCATGTGATAGGATGGAGCGGAAAAAAGGTAAATCAAAATATGGCATTTTCTCTTTGGTTAGATTGGCTTTTCACGGCATTTTGTCTACCAGCGTAAAACCGCTTTTCTTGTCAGGATTGTTTTGCAGCTTGAGTACGCTGATAATTTTTGGCGTTATCCTTTTTTCTTTTATCGCGAAAGTATTCTTGCCTGAGAATGCTATGCCAAAGGGCTGGACATCGATTATGGTTACAGTTTCGGTATTAAGTTTACTTCAGTTAATTTCGATTTGGCTGCTTTCTTTATATATCGCCAGAATTTACCGGGAAATCATTTCACGGCCTGCATATGTAGTCGCATATGATAGCTTGAATAAGGAAGCCATTGAAAAATAAATAAATTATAATGGAAAGGTTAAGGATCCATAAAAAAGAAGTTATTATTTCAGTTTTATTCTTGTTGGTTATCTTATTAGTTAATTTCAGCGGGATTTTCCAGAATAGGTACCCAATGAACGATGAGGATAATAACTGGGGTTTTGTTTTTAAATTTTATAGCGCAAAGGCGTTGCTTCACGGAGATTATCCTCTTTGGAACAATCTTTTTTTTAGCGGCCAGCCTTTTTATCAACAAGAGATTTCTTCTAATCCTTTGAATTTTATGTCATTTCTTTTAGCCTTTTTAATGAATTTCTGCAGGAATCCTTATTTCTCCTTTTCGCTGATCATTATGTTGCAGATATTCTTTATGGGATGGTTTACATATATAGTTTCACGAAAGGTATTCGGTCTTGCGCCCATTGCCGCATATTTTCCCGCTATTATCTACATGTTAAATATGGGGCAGATGGAGAGGGTTTCCTGGATTCCTGGTGGTTTTATGGTTGCACCACTAATGATTTTGTGCGCTGACAGGATTTCCGAAGGAAAAATTTTGTTTTATGCATTATTGAGTGCGCTTCTTCAGGCACTTGGGTTTTATTTAGGAAGCATTATGTCAAGCGTATGGGCATCTTTAATTTTTATCTATTTCCTAATTTATTTCATTGTTTTAAAAAGTGGATTTAATTTGAAAGCTTTCAAAAAAATCATATTGAGCTCCTTAATGACTTATGGCGTATTCTTGCTTTTAATAGCTGCTGCCGTAATTCCTTTTCTAGAAGGCTCAAAGTATTACCATAACTTATCGGGCAGATATAACACCATGGAGCTTTCTATGCTTTTTGACCCTTTTGCCTTAAGCCGGGCTATCTATGAAGTATTCTTTTCTAACGTCTTTGGCCTTTTTAGCAGTCTGAGCACGCAAACTTTTAATTTTAATTTATTGACCGCAGATATGTCTAAATCCATGTTATTTATGTCTGTTTTT
>Ga0172375_10001718_pt1 | contig 35024 bp, 25 predicted proteins | sample LakKiv1m_FD_114537 | JGI IMG/M metagenome (GOLD analysis project Ga0172375, IMG submission 114537) | Freshwater microbial communities from Kabuno Bay, South-Kivu, Congo - kab_092012_11.1m | ecosystem: Environmental > Aquatic > Freshwater > Lake | place: Democratic Republic of the Congo... | reverse complement strand
CGATCGCGTCCGCGTACATTTCCGCGTGCGCTTCTTCCGGCGGGAGGGAAAGCTCTCCTTTTTCGAGAAGCCGGCCGAATTTTGTGTCGTCATGAATTTCAAGATCGTAAAGCGAAACCTGCGAGGCTTTCAACGCGATGCATTGCTCAAGAGAATTCCGGAAGTCCGCCGGGGTTTGGCCCGGGACGCGAAGCATCAGGTCCAGACTGATGTTTGAAATCCCGGCTTTCCGGATTTTTTCGAGCGTTCCGATGGTATCAAAAACGGAATGGCGGCGGCCGAGTTTTTGAAGCAGGGCGTCCTCAAAAGATTGAGCGCCGAGGCTGATTCGATTGATTCCAAGGCGCCGCAGGACGGAAAGTTTTTCTTCGCCTCCGTCTCCCGGATTCCATTCGCAGGTGATTTCGGCGGTTTTCCTGATTTTGAAATTTCCGGTCAACATTTCCAGAAGTCCCGCGATCTCGTCCGGCTGCGGCAGGGAAGGGGTCCCTCCGCCGAGATAAAGGGTCTCGAATTCCAGAACGCCGTAGATTTTCCGGGCGTGGAGGATTTCTTTTGAAAACGCTTCCAGATACCGGGCGCGGAGCTCCGGAGCGGGATTTTCCAGGCTGATGAAATGACAGTAATGACAGCGTGTTTTGCAAAACGGGATGTGAACGTACAATCCTTTAACCATGAACGGATTATAAGTCCGAACAGGGGTCGTCCCAAACGTCTATTTTCCTTGCTTGGGGCAGGGGATTAAACGGGCGGTGATCGCCAGCGGGTCCTTTTCAAAAAAACTACAAAAAGAGTGGGCGGGAGGATAAAATGAATACCGGGCGATTTTTCGCGCGGCGCGAAACCGGCATTGAAAAATAAATATTAAATGAGTTTAACCTGCATCGAATACCCGCGGGAGGTTCAAATGAATCGTTTTTTCAATCTGATGAGAAGGGTTGCCGTTTTCTGCGCGGCCGCGTACGTTCTTATCGCGCCTGATCAGGCCTTTGCTGAAGCTGCCGGCAAGCTGAAAGTCGGGGTTTATGAGTCCGCTCCGTTCGCCTTCAAGAATGAACTGGGCCAATGGGAGGGCATCGCCGTTGATTTGTGGATGGCCGCGGCGGAGGATCAAGGGCTTGATTTTGAGTTCATTGAAGTCGCGGAGCAAGACGCGGTTGCCCGGTTGGCCGCCGGGGAACTGGATCTGATCGCCGCGGGTTTGCCGGTCACCGCCGGGAATGAAAAGCTTGTCGATTTTTCGCAACCGTTTTTTGCTTCAGACTGGGCCATCGCCATTATGAGGAAACCCATTCCCAGCGTGCGGGGCGCTCTGGCCCGCATTTTTTTGGCGTGGCAGTTTTGGGTTTTTGTCGCCTGCCTGATACTCGCATTTGTCGCGGTTGCAATCCTCATGTGGAACGTTGAAGCCCGACAAAACCCGGAATTTGCCGGGGATCACCGGGCGCACGGTATCAGCTACGCGATCTATTGGTCGGTGGCGATGATGACCGGAGCCGGCGAGGCGGCCCCGAAATCCTTTTTGGGGCGCATGATCGCCATTGCCTGGCTGGCCGCCGCGTTTTTTTTGAGCGGCGCATTCACGGCTTCGGTGACAACCGTGCTGAACGTGGAACATCTCAGCCGGAAAATATCCAGCGAACGCGATTTGCCCAACGCGTATGTGGCGATCGTGAAAGGAGATTGTGAAACGCTGCTCGACCAGATGAATGTCAGGTACAAGAAATGCGGCGACTTGAAAAAATGTCTTTCCCTGCTGGAAAAAAATCGGGCGGATGCCGTAGTGGCGGGAGAGCCTTTCATCAAATACTACGCGGCCAAAGAGTATGAGGGGCGGCTGGACATTATTCCCATGGATTACGAGGAGGTGTTTTACGCGATAGGGTTGAAGCCCAAAAGTGAAATCGCGGACCAGGTGAATTGCGGAGTCTTGAATGTTACCTCCACTTATGCGTGGGCCGGGATTTTGAGGCGATATCTCGAAGACCTGTAATGCGTCAACGCTTTAACCCGCCTTCCGCCCGTAAAGGCGCGGAGCTTCAAGGTTGGGATGGCTTTTTGTTGCAAATCTTGAAAGGGTTCCTTCTCGTTGTTTGGCGAGCTCTTTGCAGGTACGCCAGTCTTTTTTCCGGCGGGAATCGTTCGATCGCGTACCGCAACATCGTTCTCGGCATGACCGCACGATATTTCCTTAGGAATTTTTCTTCGCAAGCCCTATTTCGTTTGCCGACCTCGCGCAGCAGCCAGCCTACCGCTTTATGAATTAAATCATGCGGATCCGAGACAAGAATGGCGGCAATCTTGAGCGTGTCTTCAAACCGATTGTGTTCGACAAAGTGAAACGTGGAAAGAATGGCTATTCTGCGGTCCCATAACCATTCCGATTTTGCCAACGCGTAGAGGGGGTCTTTCCTTTTATTCATGAGAAAGGCTCCGACGATATGTTTTGCCGAGACGTCCACAAGGTCCCAATTGTTGATGTGTTTTGTGTGCCTTAAATATATTTCGTAGATTTTCTCTTTTTCCGGTAAATCCGCGTTGCGGTATTTGAGCATTAGAATCAGCAGGGACAATAATCGCTCTTCGTGAATTTTTGATTTCAGCAATTGCCGTATTTCATCAAGCGTCAAAGTTTGGTTCTGTTTGGCCAGCGCTCTTAAAACCGGCACCCGGATCCCGAGGAAAATATCCCCTTCAGCGTATTCTCCGGGCCCGGTTTTGAAAAACCGCCGGAGGATTTCGGCTTTTTTCCGATCGCCGCATTTTCGAAGATCCGATTTTAATTTCATCAAACTCATGGGACATCCTTTCAAGAAACCGTTTTTTCCTCACGCCGCACGGCAGAGGGAATGGAAACGTTCGGGTTGCCGATTAAAAAATGTCGCCAGATTATACCCCGACAGCGCCTTTTGAGTCATCACGCTTGGGCTGAACGGGTCCGCCCAGGCTTCGCGACGAATGTAATCGGCTGCCACCCGCCGCGGAGCCCGCCTGAAAATCCGGCATTTTAATATTTTTTTAATGCTTTAGGCCCATCATTTAATTAGCTATTCCGGGCGGTTAAAGTTAGGATTGGATCAGAACTAAAATTTTTTAAAATTTCGGAAGAGGCGGTTATGGATATTCTCGATTTCGCTCAAATAATTTTGTACGCCGTTTGTTTAATGGCGGCGGCCCCCGTGCTCGGGAATTTTATGGCGCGGGTATTTGAAGGGGGAAAAAACTTTTTGTCTCCCGTTGCCGGTCCGGTTGAGCGGGCGGCCTATCGTTTTTCAGGCATTGATTCAGAGGAGGAAATGAGCTGGGGCCGCTATGGTTTTTCGCTTCTGGTTTTTAACGGGTTTGGATTCCTGGCCGTTTTTTTTCTTCAAATATTTCAGAAAAATCTTCCGCTTAATCCCCAGGGGCTGGCCAATATCGACTTTGCTCTGGCTTTCAATACAGCCGCTAGTTTTATGACGAACACCAATTGGCAGGCTTATTCCGGGGAGTCGACACTCGGGTATTTTGTCCAAATGCTGGGGCTGACGGTTCAAAATTTTGTAAGCGCGGCCACGGGCATGGCGGTTTTACTCGCGCTGATCCGGGGGCTTGCGCGCAAGAGCGCGCGAACAATCGGTAATTTTTGGGTGGATCTCACCCGAACGATTCTTTATGTGCTTCTGCCGCTCTCATTGATTTGGGCCATTTTATTGATAGGGCAGGGAGTCGTTCAAAATGTTTCTCCTTATGTTCAGGCCGTTACGCTGGAAGGCGCGGAGCAGATAATCCCCCTTGGCCCGGCGGCTTCTCAGATTGCCGTCAAACAACTCGGAACCAACGGCGGCGGATTTTTTGGAGTCAACAGCGCGCATCCCTTTGAAAACCCGACCCCCTTTTCAAATTTTCTTGAGATGCTGGCTATTTTGCTGATTCCCGCGGCTCAGGTTTGCATGTTCGGGGTCATGGCGCGGGACAAGCGGCAAGGCCGGGCAATTTTGTCCGCGATGGCGATACTGTTTGTGCTGGGTTTTGGGATCGCCCTGAAAGCCGAACTTGTCCCGAATCCGAATTTCCGGAATTTCCCGTTGATGGAAGGCAAGGAAACGCGATTGGGAATCATGAACAGCGTTCTTTGGGCGACCGCCACGACCGCCGCCTCGAATGGTTCCGTCAATGCCATGCATGACAGCCTTTCCCCGATTGCGGGGCTGGTAACCTTGTTCAACATGATGCTTGGCGAAGTGGTTTTTGGCGGCGTGGGAGCGGGGCTTTACGGGATGCTGATGTTTGCCCTTCTGACTGTTTTTATCGCGGGACTCATGGTGGGGCGAACACCGGAATATTTAGGAAAGAAAATCGAAGGCCATGAGATCCTCTGGGCGGTCATTGCGGTATTGGCTCCCTGCGCTGTTATTCTCATCGGCGCCGCCGTCGCCATTGCCGTCCCTCAGGGGATTTCAAGCCTTGCGAATAAAGGGCCTCATGGACTCAGTGAAATTCTGTACGCTTTTTCTTCGGCCGCCGGGAATAACGGCAGCGCTTTTGCCGGACTCGGCGTCAACACTCCCTTTTATAACATCGCGCTTGGGGTTTCGATGCTGATCGGGAGGTTCGCGGTCATTATTCCTTCGCTTGCCGTCGCGGGGAGTCTGGCGAAGAAGAAAACCACCCCGTTCTCTTCCGGAACTTTCCCGACGGACGGGCCGCTTTTTATTGCCTTGCTGATTTCGGTCATCTTCATTGTCGGGGCCCTGACCTTTTTCCCGGCCCTCGCGTTGGGGCCGGTGATCGAACATTTCCTGATGCTCCAGGGAAGGACCTTCTGATGAAAAAAGAAACGGTTCAAGCCGCGATCGTTGAAAGCGTGAAGAAGCTTCATCCGGCGGTCCAGCTTAAAAATCCCGTGATGTTTGTGGTGTATGCCGGGGCGATCATGACGAGTGTTTTTTTGTGGCGCCATTTTTCGATTTTTAACGCGCAGATTGTCATTTGGCTTTGGTTTACGGCGCTGTTTGCCAATTTCGCGGAAGCGCTTGCCGAAGGCCGGGGCAAAGCTCACGCGGACGCGCTTCGCAGAATGCGAACGGAAGTTTTTGCCGTGAAACGCAAGCCCAACGGGGAGCTTGAACGCGTCAGCGCGGCGGATTTGAAACCCGGAGATATCGTTGTTTGCGCGGCGCGTGACATTATTCCGGCGGACGGGGAAGTGATCGAAGGGATTGCCAGCGTCGACGAATCCGCGATCACCGGGGAATCCGCGCCGGTCATTCGTGAAAACGGCGGAGACCGAAGCGCCGTAACGGGAGGCACGCGGGTTTTGAGCGATCGGATCGCGATTCGCGTAACCTCGGAGCCGGGGAAGGCTTTTTTGGACAGGATGATTGCCATGGTAGAAGGGGCGCGCCGTCATAAAACCCCGAACGAAATAGCGCTTGAGATCCTTCTGATGAGCCTGACCGCGATTTTTTTTCTCGCGGTTTTCACTTTGCTGCCATTCGCCAGATATAGCGAATCGGCGTCCGGTCAGTCCGGGGTTGTTAATCTTGCGATGCCGGTGCTCGTTTCATTGCTCGTTTGTTTGATTCCCACGACGATCGGGGCGTTGCTCAGCGCCATCGGAATCAGCGGCATTGACCGTTTGATCCGGCGCAATGTCATGGCGATGAGCGGGCGCGCGGTTGAAGCGGCGGGAGACATTGACGTGCTTCTTCTCGATAAGACGGGAACGATTACTTTTGGGAACCGCATGGCGACCCGGTTTTTTCCGGCTCCGGGAATCAAACGGGAGAACCTTGCCGACGCGGCACAACTTTCCTCTCTCGCCGATGAAACTCCGGAGGGGCGTTCTATCGTTGTCCTGGCCAAAAAACAATTTGGATTGCGCGGCCGCGAGGTGGCGGAACCGGGGCCTGAATTTATTTGTTTTTCCGCGCAAACGCGCATGAGCGGCGTTGATTTGCACCCTTGCCGGGACAAACCCGCGAGGAAAATACGCAAAGGCGCTTCCGATGCGATAAGGAATTTTGTGGAATCTTCCGGAGGAGTTTTTCCTCTGGCCGTGCAAACGGAGGTGGAGCGCGTCGCGAGAAAGGGCGCGACGCCGCTTGTGGTTGCCGAAAACGACAAAGTATTGGGAGTTATCGAATTAAAAGACGTTGTGAAAGGCGGGATCCGGGAACGTTTTGCCCAGCTTAGGAAAATGGGCATTAAAACGGTCATGGTGACCGGCGACAATCCGGTCACGGCGGCTTCTATCGCGGCGGAAGCGGGAGTCGATGATTTCATGGCCGAAGCCAAACCGGAAGATAAACTGAAGCGAATTCGGGAAGAACAGGCCCGCGGAAGGCTTGTCGCCATGACGGGAGACGGGACGAACGACGCTCCCGCTTTGGCCCAGGCCGACGTGGGCGTCGCCATGAATTCCGGCACCCAGGCGGCGCGGGAAGCCGGAAATATGGTGGATCTTGACAGCAATCCGACCAAGCTGATTGAAATTGTGGAAATCGGGAAACAACTTCTCATGACGCGCGGCGCTTTAACCACTTTTAGTATCGCGAATGACGTGGCGAAGTATTTCGCGATTTTGCCGGCCATCTTCGGAGCGCTTTATGCCGTTTCAGGAGTTCCCGGTCCTTTGACGGCGCTGAATGTGATGAAACTTCATTCTCCGGAGAGCGCGATTCTAAGCGCCGTGATTTTTAATGCCCTGATCATCGTCGCCCTGATTCCGCTCGCGTTGCGCGGCGTTCCTTACAGGGCGCGCGGGGCCACGGTGGTTTTACGGCGCAATCTTCTGATTTACGGGTTAGGAGGATTGATCGTTCCGTTTATCGGAATCAAGTTGATGGATGTCTTGCTGGTGGCGTTGCATTTGATTTAATGCCGGGGAGGGCAGCGTGAAAATAATACTTCAGGCGTTCAAACTTCTGCTTGTTTTGACGGTTTTGACCGGAATGATTTACCCGTTTGCGGTGACCGCGATCGCGCAAATTTTTTTCCCTGATCAAGCCAACGGAAGTTTGATTAAAAAAAACGGACAGTGGATTGGCTCCGAACTGCTCGCTCAAAAATTTCAGGAGGAAAAATATTTCTGGTCGAGGCCCTCCGCCGCGGATTTTTCGACCGTCCCCTCGGGCGCGAGCAATCAGGGGCCGACTCATGCCGGGCTGAAAGAACTTGTCCGGAAACGGGAGGAAATTTTCAGAAAGACAAACGGCGTGAGTCCCGATAAAAACATCCCCTCCGACAGGGTTTTCGCGTCGGCAAGCGGGGTGGATCCGCACATCAGTCCCGAAGCGGCCCGGTTACAGGTTAAAAGAGTGGCCGAAGCGCGTCATCTTGACGAGCGGGGGCTTTATCGGCGGGTCGAAGAACATACGGAGCTCCCGCAATTCGGAATTTTTGGAGAGCCGAGGGTCAATGTTTTGCGTCTCAACATCGCCCTGGATTCATCCGCCGCTGAAGAAATCCGGCGGGAGCCCGCTGACGCGTGAATAGCGGGCGCTATACAATTGCGGCAAAAACCTTTATCATTTCCCCATGGAACACAAACGTCCAAACCCCGATGAGCTGTTAGCGTCTCTTCAAAAAGAGGAAGCCAGGCTTCAGCGGGGGAAACTCAAGATCTTTCTCGGCATGTGCCCCGGCGTGGGGAAAACCTTTGCCATGCTTCAAGCGGCCCGGCAGCGGCAGGCGGAAGGCGCGGATGTTCTGATCGGTGTCGCGGAAACGCATGGCCGCAAAGAAACCGAATCGCTTCTCGAGGGAATCACCGTCGCGGCGAAAATCAAGCGAGAGTATCGAGGGACGGCTCTTGAAGAAATGGACATCGACACCATTTTAATGATTCGTCCCGGCCTGGCCATTGTTGACGAATTGGCCCATACCAACGTCCCGGGCAGCCGGCATCCGAAACGCTACCAGGATGTCCTGGAACTTCTCGCGGCCGGCATTAATGTCTACACCACTTTGAATGTCCAGCATGCGGAGAGCCGCGCGGAGGCGGTCCGCCAGATTACCGGTGTCCAGGTGAAGGAAACGGTCCCGGATTCCCTGCTTGACGAAGCGGACGAAATCACCTTGATCGATCTTTCGCCGGAGCAGCTTCGCCAGCGGCTTGAAGAGGGAAAGGTTTATTCCGGGGAGCGCGCCGTAACCGCCGCGGATCATTTCTTCCGGGAAGAAAATCTTACGGCTTTGCGTGAAATGGCCCTTCGCCTGACGGCGGAGCGCGTGAATCAGGACCTGCGTGAGATCATGACCGAGCAGAGGATTCAGGGTCCCTGGAAATCCGGCGAATGCCTGATGGCGGCGGTCGGTCCCACTCCTTTTTCGGAAAGCCTGATCCGCTGGACCCGGCGTTTTGCCGCATCGCTCAACGCCCCGTGGCTTGCCGTTTACGTCGAGACGTCCCGGCCTCTGGATGAAAAAGAGAAAAAAAGGCTTACCCGGAATCTGACTCTCGCGAGGCAACTGGGGGCCGAGGTTTTCGTGAGGCCGGGGACGGACGTGGCCGAAACGCTGCTTCAGGTGGCCCGTCAAAATAATGTGAGCCAGATTTGCATCGGCAAGCCTTCCTGGGAGTCTTTTTGGGAATGGCTGCGGGGCGGTTCCTTGACGCAGCGGTTGATCCGCCAAAGCGGCGACATTGACATTCACATGGTGCGCGTGAAAAACCTTGGCGCCGGGGGAACCAAAACAAGGCCCCGGATGTCGATTGTCGCGAGTCCGAAAGAGTACGGAATCGCGATTGCGATTGTGGCCGGGGTCACGCTGTTTTGTTTTTTCATGGAAAAGTTCACGGGATATTCATCCATATCTCTGATTTATCTCCTCGGCGTGGTTCTCTCCGGCATGGTTCTCAGCCGCTGGCCCGTGCTGCTGGCGGGCGCGTTAAGCGCCCTTTTATGGAATCTTCTTTTTATTCCGCCGCGGTTCACGTTTCAGATTTATAAAACTTACGACGTCATGATGTTCGCGATGTATTTTGTCATCGCCCTTGTGATGGGGCAGATTACGACCCGGCTTCGGGAACGCGAGCAGGCGGAACGGAAACAGGAAGAGCAGGTGAGTACGCTTTACCAGTTGACGAGGATTGTCGCGATGACGCATGACACGGAGCAGGCCATTGATAATATCCTGGCCAAGCTGGAAGCGATTTTGAAAGTGAGCGCGGCGCTTTTTCTCGCGGACGACCAGGGGCGGGCTGATTTTGAAAAAACGAGAAGCGGGGTGCTGCTGTTGTCGGGAAAGGAGCGAAGCGTCGCGACCTGGGCGTTTCAGAAACAACAGCCCGCCGGACGGTTCACCGAAACGCTTCCGGAAGTGAGAAATTTTTATTTGCCGCTGGTTTCGATGAATAAGACCCTGGGCGTTCTTGCGATCCAGCCCGGCCAGAATCAGATTTGGACGCTTGACCAGAGAAGCCTGATTGAATCTTTCGCCTCTCTCCTCACGATGATTTTAGAAAAAGAAATTCTCACCAGGATGACGGAAGAAGCCAGGATTAAAGCCGAATCCGAGAAGCTCCACACCGCGCTCCTGGACAGCGTTTCCCATGAACTCAAGACTCCGCTGACCGTGATCGCCGGCTCGGCGGAGCATTTGGGGAAACGGGAAATGAATCTTGAGGATTTTCGGAAACTCGTTGCTGAAATTCGCACGGCGAGCCGGAGGCTTCTTCAAACGGTGAACGGTCTTCTGGACATGACCCGGCTTGATTCGGGACAGGTCCAGCTGAATCTGGAATGGCACGATATGCGCGACGTTGTGAATGGAGTACTGGAAAAACTGGATGAACCCATGAAACAGCATCAGGTTCTCGTGAAGTACGGCGCTTCCTTGCCTCTGGTCAAAATTGACGCCGCGATCATCCGGCAGGTCCTTGTCAACCTTTTGTCGAACGCGGCCCTTTATTCCCCTGAAAACACAGACATTACTGTTTCGGTTCAAACCGATCAGGATTCGCTGGTCGTCAGCGTCGCGGACAAAGGGCCGGGCATTCCGGAAGAGGAGCTCGACCAGATTTTCGAGAAGTTTTACAGGGGGAAAAGTTCGGGCGCGGGAGGCCTGGGCCTGGGCCTTTCCATCACCAAGCGGTTTATCCAGGCGCACGGCGGGGAAATTGAGGCGCGGAATCAAAAAGGGAGCGGGGCGTGTTTTACTTTCAGGCTTCCGGTAGAGTTTTTTCATTCCGGAAAGAGGACGGAGCCGTGAGCCCGCAACCCCTTATCCTGGTCATTGACGACGAACTGCAAATGAGGCGGCTTTTAAGGATGACTTTGGAGAGCGGAGGCTGCCGTTACTGCGAGGCCGGGGACGGAGAGGCGGGCCTGGCGGAGGCCGTTCAAAAAAAACCGGATGCCATTATCCTGGATTTGGGATTGCCGGACCTGGACGGGGTTGAAGTTCTGAAAAAACTTCGCGAATGGAATCAAACCCCTGTTTTAATTCTCTCGGTGCGGGACGATGAAAAACAAAAAGTTTCCGCTCTGGATGCCGGAGCGGATGATTATGTCACGAAACCTTTTGGGCAGGACGAGCTTCTTGCCCGGCTGCGGGTGCTTTTGCGGCGCGCGCCGGAGAGTCCCGATTTGCCGATTTTTGAAAACGGCAGTCTTCTGGTGGATTTTACCGAACGGCGGGTGCTTGTGAACGGCGGGGAGGTCAAGCTGACTGCCACGGAATACGCCCTTTTGAAATTATTCACTCAGCACGCGGGGAAGGTTCTGACGCATCGCCAGATTTTACGGGAAGTCTGGGGGCCCCATTCAGAAGACCGGACGCAATACCTTCGCGTTTACATCACGCATCTGCGCCAGAAAATAGAATCCAACCCCGACAAACCTCAGCGCATCAAAACCGAATCCGGCATCGGCTACCGGTTTTGCCTGGTTTGAACCCCGCTTCAAGATCGGCCTCCCGCGGACGGACCGCGAAACGTTTCCGGTTTTATTTTCACGAAAGAGCGCCGTTTTTCTATTTGACTGCCGGTTTATGTGAGTTTAACTTGTTTTGAAAGTTACCGGTTAAAAACTATTCACGGAAAAGGAGAGGCAATGAAAAAACTTGTAGCGGTCGCGGGAATGTTTTTCATTTTTTTCTTTGCCGTTTTTTCACCGATGGGCTTTGCCATGGATGAAAAAGAAAAGACGGAAATCACGAACACGATTAACGCCATGATGAAAGAAATCATCGGCGCCGCGGAGCGGGGGGATGTTGAAAAGACCTTCGCGAACCTGAGCCCCGGTAAAGATGCCGTGTATTATCTCAACGATCGGTCCTATGATTCTCCGGCGCTTCTTGATTTCTTCAAGAAGGAATACGCCAAGATCGCGAGCCAGAAAATCGATCCGGCGCAATCCAGGGTCATGGTTTTCTCTTCCGATGCCGCGGCATGGGTCGGGCACGGGAATGGATACACGGTGGATCCATCGGGAAAGCAAACTCCGTTTTCATTTGCCGAAACGTGGATTTTTCAGAAGGTGGACGGGAATTGGTCCATTACTCATTACCACGAGTCGACCCGGGAATAATCGCTTCCCTCTATTCTTCCCTCGGCAGAGACAGTTCGGCGCTTGTTTCAAGCCCTGAGGCAATTTCCTGAATGATGCCGAGATGGACGTAAATGGGACGGACCGCTTTCCGGATTCCCGGAAGCTGTCCGTGGAACCAGAGAAATCCGCACACACAGCATATTCCGCCGATCCGTAATGTGTTTGAAGCGCCAAGGGTTTGCGACAGGCTGCCCGCCAATAAACTCCCAAAGGGCGCGGTCCCCATAAACGCCATGATAAACAAGCTCATGACGCGGCCGCGCTTGTCGTCTTCGACGATTGTTTGCAAAATGGTATTGCTGGCCGCCATTTGCAGCATAAATCCGCATCCCGTGATCACCAAAAGTATCAGGGACACCCAAAGAATATGTGAGAATGAAAAAGCAATGAGCCCGATCCCGAAAATCGCGGTCGCGAACGAAATCACTTTCCCAAGCCCCAGCACCGATTTCCGGGCGGCCAGCCACAACGCTCCGGTCAGCGCTCCGATCCCGGAGGCGGCCATAAGAAAACCGAGAGTGTGAGGGCCTCCGCCCAAAACCGTTCCGGCAAAGATCGGCATCAGCACCGCGTAAGGCACTCCCATCAAGCTCACCAAGGCAAGCAGTCCGATGATCGACCGGATGGGTTTTGATTTGACCGCATACCTCCAGCCTTCCTGAAGCTGGCTAACCGTATTTCCCGTATGCTTTGAGCGGGCGCGCGTTTTCACCGTCATCGCCGTCAATGCCATGATGACCGCGATGTAGCTCGCTCCGTCGATGAGAAAACACCACCCTTCGCCGACCGCCGCAATAATAATCCCTCCGATTGCCGGGCCCGACAACCTTGCCAGGTTGAACAGGGAAGAATTTAAAGCGATGGCGTTCCCTAAATCTTTTTTATCTTCAATCATTTCCACGACAAAAGTGTGCCGGCAGGGCATGTCAAAGGCGTTGATCATCCCCTGAAACGCGCTTAAAACCAGAAGCCACGGGATGGTGATCTGATGCCCCAGGGTCAGGACGGCCAGCGCGAGGGATTGGAGCATCGAAAATGTCTGCGTGATCAGCAAAAGCCGGCGCCGGCTCATTCGATCGACAATCAAACCGGCAAACGGCGTCAGGATAAACGCGGGCAACTGGCCGCAGAATCCGACCAGGCCCAGGAGAAGCGCGGAGCCCGTGAGCCGGTAAATCAGCCAGGCCGTGGCCGTATTCGTCATCCATGTCCCGATGAGCGAAATAATTTGTCCGCCGAAAAAAAGGCGGTAATTCCGGTAGCGCAAAGCCCGGAGCATGAACGCAATGCCGTTTAATTTTGATGAAGCGGATGAAGTTTTATTCACGGTAAAGTCACCAGTTTAAAAGACGCTGCCAGATTATACACCAGCGGCGGCGTAAAATATCCGCAACACAAGGGCCAACCCCGGAATTTTTGGAAACGGCGTTGTTTAAGGACCTGATTATCCTAATTCAAATGATGTGATGCCGAAGATTTTATCCGACCGGATGTCCGGCGCGGGGCCCAAATACATCCGTGTCGTTCTGAATACGGGCCGCATGCCGAATTCAGCGGCAAGGCGTATGCCGGCCGGATTCGTTTCCGGAATGTCCAGATAGACCGGCTCCGGCGGTTGAACGAACGAACATAGCCGCAGAAAAAGGTTTTTGGCGATCCCTTCATCGTCCGCGAACAAAGGCCCGATTTTATAGCCCGTTCCGCATTTTCGAATGACTCCATATCCCTTCAATTGATTGTCTTCAACCCGGCAACAGGCTTTCGCGTTTTTCATGGACAGCCATTTTTCAAGAAAGACTTTTCGTTCGGCAGGGAAGCATTGCCGGTCATAGACCTCGATTTCGCTCCGGTCAATCGCCTCGGCGGGGATAATGGCCGCTGTCTGGGAAACGGGCAGAGGCCCGGTCATTTTGTATTCATAGCGGACGTTACTGTAAGCGGGAAGAAATCCCGCCCGCTCATAATTTTTCTGCTGCGCGAGCACGCCATCCAGCCCAATCACGCGCGTTGCCTTGAGGCGCGACAAAGCCATTTGCCCTAATTGAATTCCGTAACCCTGGCCGCGGAATTCCGCAAGCACGATGTAAAAACCAACGAAGGCAAAATCCCTGCCATAAGAAATTGCCGAAACGCAGCCAATCGGTTTGTTGTCCAGTAAGGCGATGAAAAAACCGTCCGGGTCCGTTTCGTAAAAAACGCGGGCATCCTCCAGACCGGGATTCCACCCTTCTTTCGCGGCTTGCTCAACCGCGAAATCAACTTCGGATTTTGTCATGCGCCTGATGGTGTAGTTCATGATTCAGCCGGTTCTCCGGTTTTTCTCAACGGATAAGATTCAAGGCATCATTGGAAGGAGCCAAAAACTTCCGAAAGCCAACCCGACACTTACCGTGTTTGCGGCGCATAACCACCAGAATCCTTTTGGACCGATTTTGGTTTTGAATGTCCACCGCACAACAAGGGTTTCGATTAAGGTGTTTGCTAAAATTGCCAACAGGCAGGTTGCGATCCAGGTTACGGGGTTGAAAGTCCCCAGGCCCATGATTTTATAAAGAAAAATTCCGGGGAAGAATTCCCATCCGATGCCCAATAGCGGGATAAGCGCCATTCCGATCAAAGTAGATCCCAGATTCATGCAGATTGTGGCTAAAACTGATTTGCGGATGCTGAAACGGGTCAGCGCGCGGACAAATAAATATTCGGCAACCAGGCCTGCCGTGATGGCCCACCAGGAAAGAATACGCTGTTCAAGGTAAAGGGCCGGCCAAACAAGATCGGCAAACGCAAGTGACGGAAACAAAAGAATCAGGGAGGCGAGTCCGAAGAAAAACTTTCCTATTTGCTTTTTGGGTTTCATAATTTTCAAAGCGTCGCGATATTATAACAACTCCTTGCGATTATTGGGATTGGAAAGTTCTTCGTCGGTGCTTTGCGGCGGAAAGTCGGGATTGATTTCGGAACAGACAGGCTTTGGCCTCTTACGGTATAATACACAAGAAATAACCTGCTGATGGATCACAAGCCGTATTGGCAGCGGGGTTCAAGAAATGTTAAAGAGATTTTTCCGAAAAACCCTGATCCTTTCTTCCCTGGCGGCAATTTTCGCGGCCGTTCATCCCGGCTTGGCGTATATTCCGGACGTCGGGCCCGGAAAATGCGTCGGCAATTGCGAGAATGCTTCTTCCGGCTCGTCTTCTTCCGGAGACGGATATTACAATTCCTACGACGCGATGATGATGAACACGACCACGCAGCTGATGGGGAGTTTCATGAACACGATGTTTTCCGCGATGTCCCAGGCTTCTGCCCAGCAACGGGCCTATCAGCAGCAGACGGCAGAACAGCAAAGGGCGCGGGAGGAGATCGCGCGCGAGGAGCAGGCGCGGCTTCTCGCTTTAAAAAAGGAAGAACAGGCGAAACTTCGTTCGGAATACCGCGACAAACTTGCCGCTTCGTCCGCGTCGATTAAAGCCGGAATTGCGCGGATCGAATCCATGCTCGGGTTCGAACTTTCGCCGGACGCCGGTTCTTTGAAACTGGAAACATTTAATTCCGGAGAAGGAGTCGGAATTGATTGGGACGGGAAGCGTTCCGGCGCGTCAAACGGGAACCCGGATTCCCAGGGGCCACTCGAGATCATGCGGGATGATTTTGTCGATTCGAATGTCGTTGATTTGCGCGACAAGCAGGAATTGGTTATCGATCCGGCGCGCGTGAGAGGAGAAAATCCTTCGGCTGCTTTCGGGACGGAGACAGCTGAAGAACCAACCGAGGCGGATTTTTTGCAGCCGGTGTCGGATTTGGGTCCTTCGGCCGTGCCGGTCAAGCCGGAAGGAGAAACTTCTCAAATCCAGGAGGGAAATGCTGCGCTTCCGGTTGTCGATCCCCGTACTCTCAAAGGGGACACGCCTCCCATTGAGCCCGAGACGATCGAAAACCTCAAGAGAGACCGGGCCGCCAAAGAACAATTCGATGCGGCAAGCGCGGAACGGGCCGAAGAACTTCGAGCCGGGGCCCAATTGCAGCGGATCCGGGCGACGGGAGAAGCGGATCTGAAATGGCGGGCGGAGAGCCGGAGGCAGGATGCGGCGGTTTCTGAAATCGTCCGCGAAAAATATAAAACTCAAATGGCCGCCGATCCGGAGCGGAAAAAAGCCATTCTGGACGCGGTCGCTTCCTGGCGCGAAAGCGAAAAAGAATATGATGCCGCGAAAAAAGCGGAAGAGGCCGGGGCCGAGAAAGACGATGACGAATTGACGTTCCTTCTCGATGTGCTGGATAACCGGCGGCATTGGCCGGGTCCGGTGAATCCCGAACCGCCGCTTCCGAACCGTCTGGCGGAAGAGGAAGAACGCTTTAAAGCGGTGTACAATATCTGGCACACGAAGAACGAGCAAAACCGGTTGAGGTTCGATTTCGCGGAACCGAAACTTCAGGAAATTCTTTCCGGTCTGGCGGATGAAGAAAAAAAGAAGGAAGGGAAACGATAACCGGATGATTATGAAAAAAGCAGGGATTATTTTTCTCATTGGCCCCTTCCTTTTCTTGTCCGTCCCGCGCTTTGCGGCCGGCGCGGACACTCCTTCGCTTTCCGGGGAGGCCAGGCGGTTTGTGGAGCGGGGAGTGGCGGCGGCGGATGAGAAAGAATGGGCGATTGCCTCTCAGGCGTTTCTGGAAGCGCAGAAGCTCGAGCCCTTTCAGCCCCAAATCCTTTTCAATCTCGGATTTTCTTATATGAACGAAGGCCGGGACGCGCTAGCCGATCTGTGGCTGAGGGCGTTTCTCGCGCTGCAGCCGGACGCGGAAAATGCCGCTCAGGTCAGGAAGGAAATTCGCCGCCTCGATGTGGCCATCGAATCGACTTCCGGAAAACTGATCCGGGAAGCGATGACTCAGCTTGAAGGGTTTCCGGACGCGATGAGCGCCGATGAAAAAGAAGCTTTTCGAGCGCCTGCCGATCCCGCCGCGCTTCAGGGGCAGAAAATTCCTCCCGACATCGGACAGCGCCGGCAGGCCGCTTTGGGCGCGATTCTCTTCGCGCAGACGGCGACGGGCCATATCACCGAGGCCATGAATTTCGCTTCGCGGATGAATCTCAAGAATATTTCCGAGGATTCCCTGAAACGCTTTTTCGGGCAGATTCAGGTGGATGCCGGGGATTTTAACGGCGCGGAAGACACGCTCAAGGAAATCCGCTCGCCGGCCGAACGCGATCCTCTTCTCCGCTCGCTCGCCGTCGCGGAGATCGCGTCCGAAAAGCTGGATCAAGCCGAGGCGCATGCGGCCATGATTTCCGCCGCTTCCGAAAAGGCGGAGCTTTTTGGAATACTGATCTTGAAATACGTGAGGCAGCTTGAAGCCGGGAAAGCCGAACAAGTCCTGGCCCGGGCGGGTTTTTCCGGGAATGAAAAAAGCCGCCTTCTTTTGTGGATCATGAGCGGATACGCCAAGCAAGACGAGCGGGAAAAAGCGCGGGCGGCGGCGCAGGACATCGTGAATTTTCAGCCGGACGATTTTTCCCTTACGGTCCCGGCACTGGCTGTTTTGGGACGGACCGACGAGGCACTGGCCGTTTTAAAGAAATCCGCCGGTGATCCGAAAAACCGGGAGCGACTGCCTGAGACGGCCTTTCTCCTGGTTTCTTTGCTTTGCTGGGAGGGGGAATCTTCGCGGGCCGGGGAAGTCCTCAATCTCCTCGGAAGCGCGAAGGCCCAGATCGAGAAAAAAGCGCTTTTTGCGGTCGACGCGGAGAATGAAGACGTCGACGGAGCGATCGCTTTAGCGAAACAAATCCCTTCTCAGGAGAGGGACGCGCTGATCGTGTCTTTTTTCTGGCGGCTGGTCCGGAAGAAACAGTTTGGGAAGGCCGCGAAACTGGCGCTGGCTTCGGAATCAGACCTTGTAAAAGACAGACTTTTTTTGAAATTAGCGGACCAGGTGAGCGGTCCGGAGGCGGACACGCAAAAAAAACGGCTCCGCCTGAAAAGTTTCCAGTGGTCGGTGGCGGCCGAAGACGTCGTTGGTTTGCGCCAACTTGCCCGGGACGCCGGCCGGGACGGAGACGGCGAGCTTGCCGCGCGCGCGGATGCGGCGAGACGCGCGATGACCTGGATTGAATTGGCCGGTTATTTCGCGCGAATTCCGGCGACGTCGAACCTCAGGAAACAAGTCGAAGGGCTGAAACTCAAAAGCTTTGACGAAATCCCTTACGAAACGGCCGTTTCGGCGATGGAATGGGGGCGCGTTCCGATTTACATCAAAGCGAGGGAAAAAGAATCGGAGAATCCATGAAAAAACAAAAGATATCTTCTTTGCTCCTCATTCCTGTTTTTATTTTGTCTGCGAACGGATGCGCCATTAAACTGGGCCCTGATCCCGTCATGCTTCCTCAGCTGGAAGGAGGGGTGTTCAGGCTCGGCGAAGTGACCGAAACCCTCACGGGGACGTGGAGCCATGTCCCGGACGCCGGAATCAAAAGGCCGTTTCTCGGCGCATTGAAAAAGCCGGAGGCCGCCAATTTTTTTAACGGCGGGATGTCCGGGCTCGTGACGGATATTCAGCTCGTCTCGGATCACGAAGACGTCGGGCCGGATCTCACTCGCCTCGGGGCCCTGAGCCTGATCACGATCGGAATTTTTCCCCTGAAATATCACACCGAGTGGAGCGTTCAGTGCAAAGTTACCGTTAAAAACGGCGAAGGAAATTCTGTGGGTTCCTACCATTTTACCGAACAGGGCCTGTACGAAATTCGCGTCTACCCGCTGACCATGTTTGCCCTTTTCGGGGCGGGGATGCGCGGCAAATCCGATTCCTTCGCAATCGGCAGCCGGATTTCAGACGCCCTGATCGACAAAATCATGAGGACGCTTGACAAAGACAAACGCGCGCTCGCCTCTCAAACTGTTTCCGGCGGGCAAGGCGCCGGTTCTTTCCCAACGCTCCGCCAAAATGTGATCATTTGAAGGATTTTCCGTTTTTACTCTGCTCCAGGTTTTTTTAAGGCGGTACGGCAGGCTTAACGTCCGTTTATTTTATAGACAAGGCCATAGGCGGAAAGATTTGGCCATTTAGTTGAGTCCTGCAAATTAAAAGGCCTAAAAGACGTTACATCCGAAGATTTTAATTCGATCATTGTGCGAATTTCCCCCCGGGGCGCTAACAGAATGCTGAGAGTCGGATAAGTCCAATCCCAGCCCATGTTTGCAATGCCTCGTTTCATTAAAGCGTCATAAGTTAAGTGAGATTGTTCGCAAGAGATAATTCCTTGATGGGTTTCCAACGCGTCGCAAAATGCCGTCAGATATTTTCTCCATTGCGTTGTTGCAAAAATATGCCAAGTGATTTGTCCGAAAGCTAAAATCGTTACAATGATAAAACTACGCGCCCAAACCCGATGGTTTTTTTGAAGTTGCGGACCAGAGCGCAATCTCAGTAAAATTAAAGTGAGTCCCACTGGCAAAAAACAATAAAACGACCGCATGGCATAATGAGAAACCGGGGTGAACCATCTCAAGAAAAAAACGGGAACGAATCCCGAAAAAACCGTAAAGACACCATAGGCTCCAAGCAAGAAAAGAAAAATTACTTTACCCAATTTACCGGTTAGCAAAGGCAGCGTCAGCAGAAAGAGGATCGTTGCGAATGATGACATCAACATGGAATGCATTTTGAAAATCCGAAGATTAAACATCGAAAAAAAGCCTTCCTTGAATAATTCAAAATTATTCGACAAAACGAAGGGCGTTAATATTGCATGAATTGCGATCCGGGCTCCGGTGAAAAACCAAATCGCGAAAAATATCCAAACCAGTCGGTTTGCCAGATTGGTCTCCGCCCGCCAAGCTCGCCAGATTGCAAGAGTGCCGAGGATCACGCCCAAATAAGACATCGATTCGTAAGTCCGGAGACTTACGAGGGCCAGAACGGAAAATGTTGCCGATTTCCAAAAATTGAAACGGTCACAAAAAATAGTGAAAAATAGTAAGACCCAATAGAGGGATATCATCAGGAGTCCGACGTGAATAATCATGAAAGATCCGTTCATGGATCCCGCGAATAATGATATAAGCGGAAATAGCAAGTAACGCAGATTTTTTCGACCAGCTGCCCAAGCGCAAAGCGTCAGGCCAAGAAGCGAGTGAAGAAAAAGCGGAAGAGAAAACAGAAAAGACAAAAGCGGCAAGTTGCGAATCCCTGTTTTGATTGCTATGAGAGCAGGCATCTGAAAGAGTATCTCACCAAACTTTCTGGAGACATAAGGCGTATAAGGTTTTTGATTTGCCAAAAGACTGACGAAATACCAAGCGCCATCTGCGTACCAAGCTTGCTTGGAGAAAATCGCATAAAAGACGGAAGCCAGATAGAAAATAACTCCAATTAAGGCAATCCCCGTGCTCCAAGGGTGTCGAATGACGAAACCATGAAACCGCCCTCGGGAGTTTTCTTGTCCCTGGGGTTCCGCTTTAAGAATGCTTGCCATTGGAATCTTTTGCGGGGTTTTCATTACTCATGAATACTTGGTTCCTGCAAGAAAACAACTTTTTGCGCGTGTTTCATGAATTTCCAAGAGGTATTATACTCGCGGCTAGGTTTGGAAGAGATTATTTTAATGTGAAGAAGCGGTAAAACCTGTTTGTCAGAAAAGGATTTAAGTGCATAATACTGTTCGTCTTTTTCTTTTCACCTTAACTGTTTTTCTAATTAAAAACGATTAGGGAGTCGACCATGTCTATCGCTATCTCGAAAAAATCTCTGAAATGGATCATTCCCGCGGTTGTCGTCGCGGCAATCGCGTTTTTCGGTTATCAATACTGGAAAGCGCGGCAATTCGCGGTTCCGGAAGGAATCGCGTATGGTAACGGCCGGATCGAGGCAAAGCTGGTTGATGCCGTCGCCAAGGACGCGCTGAGGGTCAAGGAAATCTTCGTGGACGAAGGCGATCTCGTCCAGCCGGGGCAGGTCCTGGTGCGTCTCGACACCAATACATTCGATGCCCAGCTGGAAGAGGCCAAATATAAAGTCGCGACGGCGGAAGAACGCGTCGCGAGCGCCAACTACGCCGTGGTCAGGCAAAAGAGCCTCGTTGAAAATGCCAAAATCGAGTTCGACCGGACCCGGAAACTTGTCGAGGCGAACGCGCTTTCTCAGCGGGAACTCGACGCGCGTACGACGAATCTGGAGACGTCGCAGGCCGCCTATGACGAAGAGATTGCCAAGCTGCGAACTTCCCAGCAGGAGGTTGAGGTGGCCAAGGCGAACGTGGCGACGATTCAAACGCACATTGATGACGCGACGCTCAAATCCCCGGTCCTGGGACGGGTCCTTTACCGTCTGGCTGAACCGGGAGAAATGCTGGCCGCGGGAGGGAAAGCGCTGACTTTAGTCAATCTGGAAGACGTCTACATGGAAATTTACCTTCCTTCGGAGCAGGCTGCCAGCCTGAAGACCGGCGCCGAAGCGAGGCTTACCGTTGATTTCGCTCCCGGGCGCTCCGCCGTCGGTTTTGTCAGCTTCGTTTCTCCCGAAGCGCAGTTTACTCCGAAACAGGTTGAAACGCGCAGCGAGCGCGACAAGCTGATGTTCCGCGTCAAGATCAAGGTGCCCAAAGAGCTGGTTTCGGCTTACGTTGACCGCATCAAGACGGGCATTCGCGGTGTCGGATACGTCAAAATAAAAGATTCCGCCGTCTGGCCGGGCTGGTTGGAGCGTCGTTTTGTGGACGCCGCGAAACAGCCGGAACAAAAATAAATTACCGGTTTATGAATTCATCCGCTTCCGGACTTTCTTCAGGCTCTTCCGCGGTCAAGCCGGTCATTTCCATCAAGGACGTTACCCACCGCTACGGAAAAGTTGTGGCGCTTGATAGCATTTCCCTCGATGTCCCAAGCGGCCTCATGATCGGCATCATCGGTCCTGACGGTGTCGGGAAGTCGACGCTCATGGCCTTGATTGCCGGATCAAAAAAAATGCAGCAGGGGAAAATGACCGTTCTCGACGGGGACATCGCCGATGCCCGGCACCGGCGAATTGTGTGCCCTCAGATCGCCTACATGCCGCAGGGTTTGGGCAAAAACCTCTACCTGGAGCTCAGCGTTTATGACAATGTTGATTTCATGGCGCAGCTTTTCGGACTATCTCCGGCTGAACGTCCGGTCCGCGTTAAACAGCTTCTGGAGGCCACGGGCCTCGCCCCGTTCGCCGGCCGTCCCGCCGGAAAACTTTCGGGCGGAATGAAACAAAAAGTGGGGCTTTGCGGCGCCCTGGTCCACGATCCGGACCTTCTCATTCTTGACGAGCCGACCACCGGAGTCGATCCTCTTTCCCGGCGGCAGTTTTGGACGCTTATTGACGATATCCGCGCCAGCCGCCCCGGCATGAGTGTTCTCATTTCCACCGCTTACATGGATGAAGCGCAAAAATGGGACTGGATTGTGGCGATGGACGCGGGACGCGTCCTGGCGACGGGAACACCGGCCGAGTTGATGAAGCGGACGGGCACGAAAGATCTGGAAGCCTGCTTTATCGGCCTGCTGCCGGAGGAAAAACGCAGCGGGCATACGGAACTTGCCATCCCGCCGCGGCCGGCCGGTAAAAAAGAAATTGTCATCGATGCCAAAGGCTTGACGCGCCGCTTCGGCAATTTTACGGCCGTGGATCATGTCAGCCTGTCGATTGAATGCGGCGAAATTTTCGGTTTTCTCGGTTCAAACGGTTGCGGCAAGTCCACCACCATGAAGATGTTGACGGGCCTGCTGCCGCCCACGGAAGGGACGGCGACGCTTTTCGGCCATTCCGTCGAAGCGGGAAGCATGGAAGTGCGCAGGAACCTTGGCTACATGACGCAGGCGTTCTCGCTTTACGGTGAATTGACGGTTCGCCAGAACCTTGTTCTGGACGCTCTTCTTTATCATATTCCGTCCAAGAAAGCGGACGCGCGCATCAAGGAACTGGTCGAGAAATTCGGACTGGGCCCGCATCTCGATTCGCTGGCCGAGTCCCTGCCGATGGGTTTGCGGCAGAGGCTTTCGCTGGCGGTCGCCGTTCTGCATGAACCGAAAATCCTGATTCTGGACGAACCCACTTCGGGCGTCGATCCGGTCGCGCGGGACAGTTTTTGGGAATTACTGATCGAACTTTCGCGAAAGCAGGGCGTGACGATTTTCATCACGACGCATTTCATGAATGAAGGGATGCGTTGCGACCGGATCTCGCTGATGAACTCGGGGAAGGTGCTGGCCTGCGATGCCCCGCAAAAACTGATTGAAACGCGCGGAGCCGCCAGTTTGGAGGACGCCTTCATTGGCTATATGGAGGACGCGGCTGCCGAGGACTCCGATGCGCGAAACAGGAAGAAAGCGCCGGCCGGCGCGCCCGCGGCGGCCCAGCCCGCGGCTTCTCACGCGTCGGCGAAGCCTTCCGGCTTCCGGCTGAGGCTCGCCCGGATGTTCGCGTACGCCCGGAATGAAACCATGCAAATCCTCCGCGATCCCGTTCGATTGATTTTCTCTTTCGCCGGTTCCGCGCTGTTGATGCTCGTTTTCGGTTTCGGCGTCACGAGCGACGTCGAAAACATCCGCTTCGCCGCTTACGATCTCGATCAGTCGCCCGAGAGCCGCGCTTATCTCGAGCAGTTTGCCGCCTCACGGCCGTACTTTCTGCGGACCCCTCCGGCCCGCTCCGCCCGGGAAAGCCTCAAGCGGCTTCAGGCGGATGACGTTTCGGTGATTATCGAGATTCCGCCCAATTTCGGAAGAGATTTTCGCCGGGGCAACGAGCCCGACGTCCTGGCCCAGGTGGACGCCGCCATGACCTACCGGGGCGAGACGGTCGCCCAGTATGTTCAGGGAGTCCATAATCTGATGCTGCAAGAGCCCGAATACGCGTTTAAAACGGGTCCCATGAAAGACACCGCCCAATTTGAAGAACGCTACATGTACAACCCGACATTCGAAAGCGTTTACGCGATGGTGCCGAGCATTCCGGCCCTGCTTCTTGTCCTGATTCTCGCGATTCTTATGGCGGTCAGCATCGTGCGCGAAAAAGAACTGGGATCCATGATCAATTTCTACGTTACGCCGACGGGAAGGCTGGAGTACCTTCTGGGGAAGCAATTGCCCTACATCGTGATCGGCATGATCAATTTTTTCATCCTGGCCGGCATGGCGCTTTTCGTTTTCAACGTCCCGGTCAAGGGCAGCTTCCTGTTCCTGACGCTGGTGACGCTGCTTTACGTGACGACGACGACCGGCATCGGCATGGTGATTTCCACCTTTACGACGAGCCAGGTCGCGGCCGTCTTTGTCACCGCGATTTTGACGGTGACACCGACCATTCAGTTTTCCGGGCTGTTGCAGCCCGTCTCGACGCTGATGGGGAAAGCCAAGACGATCGGGCTGATCTGGCCGACGACGTATTACATACACTCCAGCGTGGGGGCCTACACCAAAGGGCTCACTCCCGATCTCATGTTGCAGGATATTGTTTTTCTGGCCTGCTGTATTCCGGTTCTCTGGTTGTTCAGCATGCTCGGCCTTAGAAAGCAGGAGAAATAGCGATGGGCTCGCTCTTAAATATTTTCTGGCTCGGCCTCAAGGAGGTCCGCAGTCTCGTCAGCGACAAGGTGATGCTTCTTTTCGTGATCTACGCGTTCACGATGGCGATTTACATTCAGGCGACGGGCACTTCCAATGACGTCAACAATGCCTCCATCGCTTTTGTGGACGAGGACAACTCGGCCCTTTCCAAAGAATTGTTCACGGTCTTCTATCCTCCGCGTTTTCAGGTTCCGAAGAAAATTAGCGCGAGCGAGATCGAAGAGGCAATGGACAAAGGGCTTTTCATGTTTGTCGTCGTGATCCCTCCTCGTTTTGAAGAGGATTTCTGCTTTGGGCGCAATCCGGAAATCCAGATCAACATTGACGCGACCGCCATGCAGCAGGCCGGCATCGGCACGAATTACATCAAGAACATTCTGAGCAAACGCATCTCAAACTTTCTCAAGCGCACGGACGAGAATCAGTCTCCGCCCGTCAATCTGATCATCCGGAAGCTCTTCAACCCCAACGGAATTTCCTCATGGTTTTTGAGCGTGGTGGCCATCATCAATCAAGTGACGCTGTTGACCATCGTTCTGACGGGCGCCGCGGTGATCCGCGAGCGGGAACACGGAACGCTGGAGCACCTGCTCGTGATGCCGCTCACGGCGTTTGAAATCGCCATGGCGAAAGTCTGGGCCAACGGTCTTGTGATTCTGATCGCGGCGGGGGTCTCGCTTTTCTGCGTCGCCGAGATGGCGCTTGGGGTCCCGTTCGCGGGTTCGCACCTCTTGTGGTTTTTCGGCGTGACGCTCTATCTTTTCTTCGCGACGGCGCTCGGGATATTTCTGGGCACCATTTCGCGCTCCATGGCCCAGTTCGCGCTTTTGAATATTCTGGTGGTGCTTGTCCTGCAGCTTCTTTCGGGGGGCTCCACTCCCGTCGAAAGCCAGCCGGAATGGCTGCAGAGAATGACTTTCTTTTTGCCTTCAAGGCATTTTGTCAGTTTTTCCCAAATCATTATTTATCGCGGCGGCGGATTGAGCGCGGTCTGGTCCCAATTTTTGATGGTGAGCGCGATCGGTCTCGGATTTTTTATGTACAGCCTGGCGCTTTTCCGGAAATCGATCGCCGTGACGAAGTAAACATTAATTTTATTCTAACGGGCGGGAACGCGGATGTGCCCGGAGTTTACGGAATAACATTCAATAAGGAGGAGGCTCAATGAAATTCGGGATCATTTTTATCACCCTTGCCGGATTGGTTTCCGGTTGCGCGATCGGTCCCCGTTACCGGGAACCCATGATGGAATTGCCTCAGAGCTATCGCAGTTACGCGACCCAGCAACAGGGGGAGGCGATGATCAATCTCCCGTGGTGGGAAGTGTTCAAGGATGAAACCTTGCGGGAACTGATCCGGGAGGCGTTGCTCAACAACTATGACATGAGGGCCGCGGCCGCGCGTGTTGACGAAGGGCGGGCGCTGGTCGGGGTGGCGCGCGCGCAGCTTCTTCCGCAGGTCGATCTCACGAGCAGTGTTTCGCGGGACCGGAATTCAAAAGACCTTTACCCCACGCTGGAGCGGCTCACCTCCACTTACATGGGCGGTTTTAATACGACTTGGGAAATGGACTTGTGGGGGAAAATCCGCCAGGCCGTGAACACTTCCAAGGCGGAATATCTGGCGATGGATAACGCGCGGCGCGGGGTCATGGTGACGCTCGTGGCCGATGTCGCCCAGACTTATTTCACGATTCTCGAACTTGATCTTGAATTGGGCATCGCCAGGAAAACGCTCGAGACCCGAAAAGGGAACCTGGATCTTTTTAACAAGCGCCTTCAGGGCGGGACCGCTTCCGAACTTGAAACTTCGCGGGCCGAGGCGGATTATGAGCAGACCGCCGCGAATATTCCGGACCTCGAACGTCAGATCGCGATCCAGGAAAACAAACTTTCGGAACTCCTCGGCAGGAATCCCGGCTCTGTCGAGCGGACGGCTTCGCTGTCTCAGCAGTCTTTTGTTCCAGACCTTCCCGGCTCGGGGCTTCCGTCCGAACTATTAAAGCAGCGTCCCGACATTATGGAGGCCGAGCAGCTGTTGCGCGCGGCCAACGCTCAAGTGGGCGTCTCGGTCGGGGAATTCATGCCGAGCATCAACCTGAAAAATTTTGTCGGCGGCGCCGGCGATCCTCCTTCAAGCGTCTTTAATTCCAACGGATTCACGTGGTCGATCGGCGGGGACGTGGACTTTCCTCTCTTCAAGGGCGGGAAAAATGTTTACGGCTACAAAGCCGCCCAGGCGCAATGGAAGCAGGCCATGGCGGTTTATAAACAGAAAGTGGTGACCGCGTTTCACGAGGTGGCGGACGCCCTGGTGGGCGTTGAGAAGATACACAAGGTCCGCGAAGAGCAGGAAAAGCAGGTCGCGGCGCTGAAAAAGGCTTCCGAGCTTTCACGGATCCGCTATGAGGACGGGCTTTCAAGCTATATTGAAGTCCTGGACGCGGATCAGCAATATTATGACGCCCAGAATTTTCTCGCGCGCACGCAGGGCTCTCAGGTGATTTCCTATGTTCAGCTTTATCGCGCGCTCGGCGGCGGCTGGCAGGTGGAAGAGGGGCAGAAATAAAAACCTAAAACGCCGGATCGAAAAGCGGCACCGCGCTTTTCATCCAAAGATCGTCTCGGGATTGTTGAAGGAATTTTCGAAATGGGCGAGTAGTTTTCCGATATGCACGCCGTCGATCAACGCGTGAAGGACTTTGACGCTTAACGGCAGCAGAATTTTGCCGCCCGCCTCATAATATTTCCCGACTAGAAAAACGGGAATCGATCTCATCCTCCTGTCCGCGGTCGGAGCGGTCGCCGACGTGAAAGAAAACCAGGGGTTGCAGGACACCCAGATGACGTCAAAGCAATCATTGCCCTCGAGTTCTTTCTGTTTTTTCGCCTCCTCGGTTGCCGCTTGAACTCCTTTGAGAAAGTCACGGACGTTTTCTTTGTATTCGACCCGGCAGAAAACAAACCGGTCTCCCTCGATCGGGACCGTGATATTGACGTGAATCTTGTCGTATCGCGCCACGCCTTTTTCAAGCACCCGGACCTTGAATTCCCCGATTTCGTTCACTCCTTTTAGGAAGCAATAGAGCAGGGAGGGAAAAAACTTGTGCCCGCGCTCTTTCACGTATTTCAGAAAGGACGTGATATCGATCTGGACCGTCCCGTCGCTGTAAGGATAGGCGGCCCGGTCAAAATACTCGAAGTGCTTTCTTCTCGGCCACTTTTCCAGATCAATATATTCCATTTTCAACCTTGTTTTCGCTGATTGAATTTTTTAATGATCAAGATCGAATGAATCCACACGAAAAAAACACCAAAAGGATTAGAAAGAGTGGATGACAAAACCTTGTTTGGGGATAAATCCATCACCGTTGCCGATTTCACAAGATAGGCTCTGATTCTCCACAGTGTCATGATAAAGGTAATGAGCAAGGAAACATTAAAAAAAATTACCGGGCCGTTCTCGGCCAGGCCGAGCGATTCTTCCATTGGAATTAAGAGGATCAGCAGGGAGAGACCGGAGAGATTAATAACATTATAAATTTTAATCTTGCGGATATACCTGGGCAAGAGTTCCTTTTGCGCTTCATTCATCGATTCCAATCCGGGCTTTATCGCGTCGCCCCGGCCAAACAGACCGCTTAACAAATAAGATATTCCGAGCACTAAAGAAACGGCTGATGCAAGCGGTGACACAAAGAAAAGCACCGCTAAAAGAAAGGAGGAGCGTTCGATAAAGGACAGGAAGAAGTGAGTCGTGACGAAGATCACGAGAAAGATCCATAAGGCGAACAGGGAATAACCGGTTCCCGCTTGTCGTAATGCTGCTTTGGGGTATTTCCGGTCAGCCAAAAGCTTGAGAGTAAGATAAGGCGTGATTTTGTTTCCCGGAAATTTCCTGTGAGCGATGAAAATTAAAAGCGGAATAATAAGGACGATTATTTCAACAAGTATTTTTCCCGCCATGTTTTCTCTCCCGACAGTTTGCTTGCGCGCGTGAAGAGGCGTTGCCGCTCCGGAAACTTCGAACATTAAATCATCGGCAAAGACAGCGATTTTTGCAGTCCTTGACCGCGCAACGTATCATTCAGGGACAGGTCTCAATAGTACATTGTCAGCGAAGGGGTTATACGAGAAGTGTCCCCCTTCCGCAAGTTAAGCGGAAATTAGGCAGTTGATTGCTGACGGCAGGGAAGATTGAGATAGTAATGATTTTTAGAAACTATCCTCCCTGCGCATCCTACTCTCCAAATAATGGGGTCAGAAAATTTTATAAGGATTTTGACTGCCGAAGATCAAAGCGATCGAGATTCATAACCTTGACCCACGCGTTGACAAAGTCACGCGTGAATTTTTCTTTAGAATCGTCACAGGCATAGACCTCTGAAACCGCCCGCAATTCAGAGTTGGAACCGAAAATGAGATCCACGGAAGTCACTGTCCATTTCAGCTTGCCGGTCTTGCGGTCATAGCCTTCATAGAGGCCTTCAGTCTCGGAAGATTTCTTCCACTGCGTGGACATATCAAGCAGGTTTGCGAAGAAATCATTGCTCAGCACTCCGGGCCGGTCGGTCAACACCCCCTGCTTCGACTGTCCGGTATTGGCATTCAGCGCGCGCATGCCGCCCACCAGAACGGTCATCTCGGGAACGCTCAGATTCAACAGGTTCGCCTTGTCAACGAGCATATCCGCCGGCGACCTGAGATTATTTTTACCGAAGTAATTCCGGAATCCGTCGGCCGTCGGCTCAAGAACAGAAAAGGAATCCACGTCCGTTTGTTCCTGCGATGCGTCTGTGCGCCCCGGCGCAAAAGGAACTTCAATGGCATACCCCGCATCTTTAGCGGCTTTTTCAATAGCAGCGGAACCGCCCAGAACGATCAGATCGGCCAACGACACCTTCTTCTTGTCCGAACGTGAGGCATTGAAGCCTTTTTGGATTTTTTCCAAAGCCGCCAGCACTTTCTTCAGTTCTTTCGGGTTATTGACTTCCCAGTTTTTTTGCGGTTCAAGGCGGACCCGCGCTCCGTTCGCGCCCCCGCGCATATCGCTGCCGCGAAAACTGGCGGCAGATGCCCAGGCCGTTCTGACAAGCTCCGGAACTGTTAGCCCCGATTCCAGAATCTCTTTTTTAAGCTTCGCGATGTCCGCCTGATCGATCAAGTCATAATCCGCGGCGGGCACGGGATCTTGCCAAATCAGCTCTACTTTGGGCACATCGGCTCCAAGATAGCGTGAACGCGGTCCCATATCGCGGTGCGTCAGCTTGAACCAGGCTCTGGCAAACGCTTTTTTAAATTCTTCCGGGTTCTCCTGGAAGCGCTTCGCGATCTTCCTGTATTCCGGATCCTCTTTAAGCGCAAGATCCGTGGTGAACATGATGGGAGCGTGATACTTATCTTTAATGTGCGCGTCCGGCACCATTTTCGCGGCAGATTCATCCGTCGGAATCCACTGAGTTGCGCCCGCGGGGCTCTTGGTTTTTTTCCATTCGAACTTGAATAAATTATCCAGATACATCGTCGTGAACTGGGCCGGGGAAGCCGTCCAGGCGCCTTCTAGCCCGCTCGAGACAGTATTTTCCGCGTTCCCTTTGCCGTATTTGTTTTTCCAGCCCAGCCCCTGTTCTTCAATCGGCGCGCCGCCGGGCTCGGGGCCAACACACTCAGCCGGAGGATGAGCGCCATGCGCCTTACCGAAAGTGTGCCCGCCCGCGATGAGCGCCACGGTTTCTTCGTCGTTCATCGCCATGCGCCCGAAGGACTCGCGAATATCCTTCGCGGCCGCGAGCGGATCAGGATTCCCGTTCGGCCCTTCCGGATTGACGTAGATCAGGCCCATCTGAACAGCGGCAAGAGGTCCTTTTAATTTTCCGTCTTCACTGCGGCGCTTGCCCTCAAGCCATTTTGTTTCAGGCCCCCAGTCGACCATGTCAGGCTCCCAGTCGTCCTCACGGCCGCCCGCGAAGCCAAGGGTATTAAAACCCATATTTTCCATGGCAACATTGCCCGTCAAAACCATTAAGTCAGCCCATGAAATCTTCTTTCCATATTTTTGCTTGATCGGCCAAAGCAGGCGCCGTGCTTTATCAAGATTAACGTTGTCTGGCCAGCTGTTGAGCGGATCAAAGCGCTGTTGACCGCCACCGGCACCCCCGCGCCCGTCAACGGTGCGGTATGTCCCCGCGCTGTGCCAGGCCATACGAATGAAAAACGGCCCATAATTGCCGTAGTCTGCCGGCCACCAGTCTTGCGATGTCGTCAGCAAGTCGTTAATATCTTTCTTCACAGCTTCAAGATCGAGACTCTCAAATTCTTTGGCATAATTGAATCCCGCGCCATAAGGGTTGGACGCGACATCATGCGCGCGAAGCGGGCTAAGGTCCAATTGCTCAGGCCACCAGAATTTGTTCGATTTGACTTCTTCCTTGTCCGAAGCAGGACTTGCTGCAGCCGCCGTTGACAATGAAACGGCCAATAAACCTGCCGCCGCTATAGTCATCAATAAGTGAGGTACTTTCATGAGTTTTACCCTCCTTTGGTTTTGCGCGGGCACAAGTCTAACAATTAGCACTCTCGATGGCAAGCACCTAAACATCCTTGTAGGATAGGCGAATTTCATAGCGTAAAATTCCGGAAATTCCGGGGACACGAAATTCCGCAGAATTCCGGGGACACAATACTCAACTGTACGCGAATCAAAATAAAAATGGCGGCGGACCGTTCCGCGTCCGGTCCGCTTTACAGTAATGACGGCCCCGGATCCGCGCTTTCTCAGTCTTCCGCCGCGCGGACGGCGTGGCCTTTCTCGAGAAGAAGATTGTTGAGGAAAATTTCCCGCCCGGAAGGATCGAGGTAGAAGACGTCGGCGAGGTAGCGGTCGTATTTATCGGAACGGCTGGACGAAAGGACGATCTCGTCCGCCTGCTTGATCTGCGATCTGACGAAGTCCGTGGCGCGCCGGCCTTCCGCCGTGGCGGATTCGGGGGCGTCGATGCCGCGAAGGCGGAGGTATTGGCGCGTGCGGGTGCTGAAGCCCAGGTCGACGATCACCCGGAGCGTGTCGCCGTCGATGATTTTTTCCACCGACGCCTTGTAGGTGTAAAGGGCCTTTCCGCTCCCGCCGGATTTCTTCAGGGCGTATTCGCCGTTCGCCCCGCAAACGGATTCAACGATATCGCCGGGGCCGAACTTTTTTCCCGCGACGGAGTCCAGGTCGCGCGAGCAGGAGAAGCCGAGATCAATCAGCAAAAGACCGGGTGAAGCGGGCAAAATGGTTTTGGCTTCAAGAACGCGGTAAGTGTAAAGCGTCCCTTTTTTGGGCGTGAGGGGCCCCTGTTTGACGCGCCGGGCCGCCCCGGATTTGACGGGGAACGGAGCGTCTGCTTTGGATTCGGCCCGCACCAGCGCGCGCAGCTCCTTGTGCGTCAGGCTCCTTTGAAGGGCTTTCCTTTCGAGAACCGCGCGTTTTCCCGCGTTCTCAACCGGCAACAGCGCGACGTATTGGCTCCAGGCCAATTTACGCGACGTCGCGTAAATTGGGTAGGCCAGGTAGAAGCGGCGCATCCGCTGAAGATTGTCCGCGGAAAATCCGGGTCCGAATTGGCGGCTAAGGTCCGCGGAAAGAGTGGTGAGAAGTTTTTTCCCGTAGCGGGCGCGGACTTCTCCGTTTTGTTCCACCTCGACGAGCCTTTTCCCGATTTTCCAATACGCGTCAACCAGGGCTTTTCGCGCGTCGAGGTAAAGGCGCGCAATGTCCGAAACAAGCTTGCGATAGACAAAAAGGACCGGTTTGCCGTTTGCCATTAGCGCGATTATAACCCTTCCCTCGCGCCCCCTTCAACCCATAATCCCCGCCGTGTTCGGGGACAGGTATGCAATATCTATTGAACGCCTAATGAGTTACTGGTACCAGGTACCGATAAGGTACCGATATACATTCTCACAAATGCCCGGACTCCAAAAATGCTCATTTGCACGGCCTTGTGGCTATTCAAGAAAGTGGTTGCCATAATAGCGCCTTGTTCTGTAAAGGCAAAAGGCCGGAAACACGGATCGCGATGCTTGCCGGAACCGGTCACGATATGTGACCGGTTTGAATGAATGGGATATCAGCTTTACGAATGGTATACTGAATGGTATATTAATAAACATGGAGACAAATACATGAACTCTTTCAAGAATGATCACCCTGAACTCCCCCTGAGCTCAGTCTGGTTGATGAACGCCATTTCTGAATACAAAGGCAAGCAGGAGCTTTATACTAAACAATCTCCTCAGGTCCTTAAAACCCTTACGGAAATGGCGCTCATCGAAAGCGCGGAATCCTCCAACCGTATTGAAGGTGTTACGGTTGACAAAAGCCGCCTTAAGCCTCTTGTTATCGGTCATAGCAAACCGCGAGACCGTTCCGAAGAAGAAGTGGCGGGATACCGTAAAGCTCTTGATCTACTCCATAAAAAATATGGCGATCTCAAAATAACAGCGGCGATCATCAAAGAATTGCACCGCTTATGCCGTGGAGAATCGTGGGATGCTGGAAAATGGAAAGAAAAGGATAATGATATTATTCGAAAACATCCTGATGGACGGGTCGAGGTTATCTTTAAGCCGGTTAGCGCAAAAGAAACACCTGAAGCTGTCAGCCAATTATGTCTGGCCTATGAACACAGCGTGGAACAATTGAAATATCCGTCGCTTTATGCAATCGCCTGCCTGGTGTTGGACTTTTTGTGCATCCACCCTTTTCGTGATGGCAACGGAAGGGTTTCGCGTCTTTTGACGTTACTGGCCCTTTATCAACACGATTTTACGGTAGGGAAATATATCAGCCTTGAGCGAATTGTGGAGCAATCCAAACAAACTTATTACGAAGCATTAAACAAAAGCTCTCGGAAATGGCATGACGGGAAGCATGACATCTTACCTTGGTTTAATTATTTTCTTGGAACTGTTGTCGGGGCCTACAAGGAATTCGAAGAAAGGGCGGAGCGCACAAAGCCTTCTCGCGGAGTTAAAACAGCCCTAGTTCAAACCACCATTGAAAGACAAGTCGGCGAATTTAGCATCTCGGATATCGAAAAGGAATGCCCGAATGTAAGCCGCATTATGATCAAAAAGGTTTTCTCCCGAATGCGGACCGCCCAAAAGATTAAATGCCTCGGCAAAGGACAATCCGCTCGCTGGAAACGATTGGTATCCTGATCCGATCAAAGGGATACTGAATAACATACTCCCTATTTAAAAAAACTTCCCCGGGAGCCTGCCTGCCGGCAGGCTCCCAAAAAAATGGCGGCGGCCTACCCTAAAGGGCTGTTTCACTGAAGACCACCGCCATTTTTAATATGGCTCGTCGGGATGGACGCCAAACACATTCCACATCGCCAGTGGGTCGCGTTACTTGTGACGATGAAAAAGTGGCGTGAACCGCGAGGCGCGAAGCTGTTCGCACTTTTATAATTTGAAGATCAAACCCGACACTTTTGGAAACGGTACCGTTTATAAAACTTCGTTATTGAACAGGTTTAAACTCGGGCATTGCGCGGCACATAAATTGATCGAAAAGCGGGACTGTAAAAGCCATATCCCCATATGCGGGACTGTAGATCATTCCCTTATTAATTAAATTAGCTCGCGTCGGGCCCACACTATTAACTTTTACGCCAAGAGCCTCGGCGATATCGCCCGATCGATGAGCGCCTGGTCCGAGATACGCCATGGCCCGTAAATATTTTTTTTCGCTAGGAGTCAACCGATCAAAACGCACGCGAAAGAAATTTTCATCAAGGCGCTGAGTTACCGTCTTGGTGGCCCGCTGAACATCCTTTAAAGTAATGCGCAAATCTTCCGCATGATTCCAAGCTTGGTAACCCCACTCTTGAATGAAGTAGGGATAACCTTCTGTGCAATGAATAATTTCATCTAACGCATCTCCGCCGAATTTAACATCAACCTTTTTAACCGGGTCATTAAGTGCCTTGCGCGCGTCGCTAGCTGACAGAGGCCCGATTAGAGGAAATTCAAAAAGCCGTTCCGCATAGGACTTCGATTCACCCGCTAGTCGAGTCAGAATAGGCAAGCCAGCGCCAATTAAAATCAACGGAAGCTGAAGCTGTTGCATTTTATGCATTGCCATAATGAGTGCACTCAATTCTTTTTCTGTTAAATACTGAATTTCATCGATCAGTAGGGCAATGACTGTTTTACGATCTTGTGCCGCTTCAGCCACAGCGACGAAAAGATTGGAAAGGTCCGCTTCGAGATCCCCGCTGTCGGCGCTGCCTCGCTCCGGCTCAATATCAAGCCCAAATTCTATGTCTGAAACTTTTAATTTGATGGCGCTTATAAAACTCCTAAGAACTCCTAAGCCTCGACGAACTTTGTCGCTTATATTTGCCGCGCGATTTAATTCAAAAAGGAGAGAGCGTAGAGGCGGAATTAATAAAGCGGGTAAAGATTTGTTCTCGTGAGCTTCTAGCATAATCGTATGATAGCCAAGCTCCCTTGCCTTCCTACCTAGTTCATTCAAAAGAACCGTTTTCCCTACGCCTCGTAAGCCAACTAGGATTAAGCTTTTTTCAGAGCGTCTTTGCTTTATTCGGCCAAAAAGAACCTCAGCCTTTTCAATAATCCCATCACGGCCCACTAATTCCGGAGGCGGCGAGCCGGCGCCTGGTGAAAACGGATTTTTTATTCGATCCATAACAACTCCAAGTTATATAAAGTTATGCGCACTTATATCACAAATCAAGTATAAGTCAAAATAAATTATATAACTCGAGTTTGGCACTTTTCATAAATGCAAAAGGGCATAGGGATCGACCGAATTTCTGAAATGACGAATCATCTGGCGGAAGCTTCTCGATCTTTTTCCGTTCCACAGGGCGATCGTATTG
>Ga0172375_10001716_pt1 | contig 35044 bp, 28 predicted proteins | sample LakKiv1m_FD_114537 | JGI IMG/M metagenome (GOLD analysis project Ga0172375, IMG submission 114537) | Freshwater microbial communities from Kabuno Bay, South-Kivu, Congo - kab_092012_11.1m | ecosystem: Environmental > Aquatic > Freshwater > Lake | place: Democratic Republic of the Congo... | reverse complement strand
TGGGCTGAAGCCCCGGAATATTTCTGACTGGCTCTCCCCGGCTTGAAAGCCGGGGCAATGTGAATGGAAGAGAGCTGAATGTCCGACGGGCTGAAGCCCGCCTGAGTACCATTGGATTGCCCCCTCCATGAGCGAGCTGCTTCTGCGTCTCAGCAATTGCCCCGTCCCGAAAGCTTTCGGGACGGGGTTGAAGAAATAGAAAAATCAGGGCTTTGGCCCACTATCTTTTTCAATGTTGTTTCCGCTTTTTCCCTGAACAGATACACGCTGTTCAAGGTGTGTGTGCGGTAAAAAAAATTGGGGTCAGGGCCTCCTTTACCCCTCACTTCTTTTTCTGCGCATCACACTTGCCAGAGCTGCCATTCCCGCACCGAGAAGAATCGTGGTCGAAGGTTCGGGCACAGACGCGGTAACCGGCGTCTGCGTCATGGTCACATCACCGGAACCAACGAAGGTCAGGCCGGTGACGAAAGCAGTGGGATTAGCAGGATCCAGTGCTGCTGCCGGATCGATGCCCATGATCCGGAAACGATCAACGCCGCCTCCACCAAAAACGTACGCCGTTCCAGCCGTAATATCGGTTCCGCTGTCTGAATAACTGGATGTTCCCGAATCCCATGACCACAGGTCATAGATGGTGTCGCCACCAACGGCGGGAAGCAGCACCGAAGCGATATTGGGGCCTGACGTTACAACATAGTCGTAGCCGATGGCAATATCCGGATCGATGAAGTAGTACTGTCCCGGAGCCACCTCGAACGCAAAACGGTAGGAGCCATCAGGTTGCTGAACGGAGACAAGCGGGGTGCTCGGGGACGAAACCATCAGACATTGAAAACGCCGCCTGCACTGAACCCGTTTGCAGGCTCAGCAGCAATCCCGCCGCCAGGATAATCTGGCAAATTTTTTTCATCATTTTACCTCCTGAATTCTCTTAACTGTTGATTTGTTTTTGTCCAACGAATCGTTTGCATCCAGCAGATGCAGCAAGAAATCACGGAAGGTTGCGCAACCTGTCAAAAAAAAGTGGTTTACGTTTTTATTCAGTTCGGTATCGGCAAGTAAGCTTTATGCGCACCCATACATATCCTATAAAATCAGATTTTTCATATATCAAATATATAAAATAAGGTGCATGACATAAAAAAAGATTCGCGACTTGACGCCTAACGCCTGCCACCGGTTACCTCTTCTTCATCACCTCCACAAGTTCGGCAGTCAGATTGGCCTGGCGCTCGATGGCTTCGGCGAGGCGTTCCATGTCGGTTCTGCGGCTTCGTTCGGTTTCTGCGTCGAAGAGAATGGGTTTCTGGAAGCCTTCGGAAAGCCTGAAGATATGCAGACAGATACGGATGAGGATAACATAGACGAAGGGCAGGAGGTATTCGCCCAGGATGACGGGTATCTGCTGATAATGCCGGATGACCGAGTCCCAGTCGCCGATACCGAGGGCGCTCCACTGCACGAAGAAGTAGATATAGATCAGGGGATGAAAAATGATAAAGATGCGAAGGATTTTCGACTGGCGCTTGCCGGCCGGGTCGCTTTCAAATTTCGAGAGCAGCCAGGGAAAGTGGCCCACCAGCATGGCAGCCCGGCGGTCGTTGAGGTAACGCGCACCTTGCAGGGCAGAGTCTATGAATGAGGCTACCTGACTCAGAATTGCCGTCGAAAGTGTGGTGGCGAGAAATGCATAACTGAGGTCGTCGAACTTGAACGATCCGGCCAGGTAGGGCAACGTGATGGTTTTGGGTTTGATGACGATGAAAAGCAGGGCTATACCGGCAAGCAGCAGTGAGAAGGTATGCAGCTTCCGTGCGTGCCGGAGACTCTCGACGACGGCTTCTGCGTTAGCTCCCTGCATGGTGTTGCCGGGCGGATCGAGACGCATGAGGGCTGCCGAGTCGGTCGATGGCGAATAGATGCCGTTGACACCGATCTCACACCCTTCCGCCCCTTCATACCTGGTGTGAATATCGATGGTGCTCCGGCTGAAATTGACTCCTTCGAACCGTGCGCCCGACAGGTCGGCTCCGCGAAGATCTGCGCCCCGGATATCGGCTCCGCAAAGATCGGCATTCAACAGAACAGCTCCGTTCAGATTACATTCCGAAAGGTTCGCCCCCCTGATATCCGCACCACCGAGATCGGATTCACTCAGGTCAGGCCGAATGGCAGGCTCATCATGGCGCCACTGGTTCCAGCCGGTCACTCCGGCCCTGAGTCTGTCGAGATGGTTTTTGTCTGCCATTTCAGGGTTCAGATGCTCATTCCGTTACCGCCTGTTTGTCCGCAACAGGTACAGCCGCCTGCTTCCGTTCGGTCCATGCAAGAATGGCAGTGAAAAGCGAGGCGCTGCGGATCGCCTGGGTGTAGGCTTCATCGACAGTCATATTACGATTTTCCTTACGAATCTTCAGGCCGAGCAGACGCGCGGATTCAGCGACGATGGCTATCTCATCTGCAAGATCGGCTTCGCTGTCGATATACGGCGGGGTCATCATGCGCTGGATATAGCCGATGTTTTTGCGAACGCTGTTCTCGATGATACCGTCATTGATGCCGTGACGTGCCTTGTTGAAATCATCGTATGGAGTGTTGTGCAGCGGCATTGAAAGATCGCCGCAATAGTGAGCGCAGAATGCCAGTGGGTAACGCGCGTACTTGCCGCTCTTTTTCATGGCCATATAATCCCTGACCGAACCGACGATCGCCCCGTAGAGATGCCCTTCATCATCATTGGGCCTGTTGTAACGCTCAACCTGCTCCATGACCATCTCTGGCGTGACCTTCCGGTTGGCGTTGTTGTTATAGTAGTGATTGGGGCTCTCCACCGGACTGAACATCTCTTTTGATTTGGCCACATCTGGGGCGGCAGCGCTGTACCAGAGATCGAATCCGGCGGCTTCAGCTATGGAGAGATGGGTTTTGTCGTGCCAGGCTCTGGCTTCCGGGAGGAAAGGCTGGCTTGAGAGAAGCACAGTCATTGCGGCAATCCGCAAGGCAAACAGGCGCATGATGGGGCCTCCGGTAAGGGTTAGGAAGATATCCGGCCCGGAAAGCAGCCGGAAACACAGCGTGATTCTTCACATGACAAGATACGCAGAAAGTCAGAAGAGCGGTAAACCACGCTGAATCCGGGGTAAGATTTTGCAGGGCCGCAACGCTCGCTCTGAGCGGTGTTACAGCCCTGCGACGGCGGTCAGGCGGACATTTCGAGCATTCTCCTGATCGATTTGAGTGCGCCTTCACGCAGGTTCTCGTCAACGGTGATCTCAGGCGAGCGGTTCACCATGCAGAGCCAGAGTTTTTCGAGCGTGTTCTGCTTCATCTGCTTGCAGACGCTGCGCGGGTTGGCGGGGTCTTTGGGCGCGGGAATGAAGGTCTTGCCAGGCGAGCGCTTCTCCATTTCGTAGAGAATGCCCGGCTCGGTCGCCACGATGAAGCTCTGCGACGGGCTCTGGACGGTGTAGTCGAGCAAGGCCGAGGTCGAGCCGACGAACGAGGCATGACGGAGCACCTCCTCGCGGCACTCGGGATGAGCGATCAGCTCCGCATCGGGATACATAGACTTGGCCTGGATCATAGAGACCCCGGAGTAGGCTTCATGCACATAGCAGAATCCCTGCCAGAGGAGCATATCGCGTCCGGTTCGCTTCATCACCCATGCGCCGAGGTTGCGGTCGGGGCCGAAGATGATTTGCTGGTCCGGCGGAATCTGGCGAACGATGTGCTCGGCGTTTGACGAGGTGCAGATGATGTCCGACAGCTTCTTGACAGCTGCTGTCGAGTTGACGTAGGTGATGGCGATGGCATCGGGATGAGCCTCCCTGAAGGCGCGGAACTCATCTTCGGGGCAACTGTCGGCCAGAGGACAACCGGCACCCGTATCAGGCATGAGCACCATCTTGCCGGGATTGAGAATTTTCGCCGTTTCGGCCATAAAATAGACACCGGCAAATACGATCACATCCGCTGAATTCTTTTCTGCTGCCCGCGCAAGAGCAAGACTGTCACCGACAATATCCGCCGCCTGCTGGATTTCCGGAAGAGTATAGTAGTGTGCAAGAACGACCGCGTTAAGCTCCTTTTTCAGGGCCTGCACCTTCCCGAGCAACTCTTCGGTCGAGAGGCCCTTCACATTATTCTGCATATCGGTTGCTGTGGTCATAACGATTGGTCAAAAGAAAATGAATAAAAAAACTCCTCGACGTTCGAAGAGGAGCAAGTTCATGACGCCGGAAAACACCGCAAAAGAGAGCAGCGTTCCTGCGTGTCAACTCAGATAGTCATCAAGGTCGTCGTCTTCCCTGATCAGCAGAAGAATGGCTGAATTGGGAACAATCAGATAGCGTTGCTCTTCGTACTCGATTTCGTAAGCGCTGTTCTGGACAAAAATGGCGAGATCGCCTGTTTTAGCCTGAAGAGGAATGTACTGCGGCCCATCTCCCCGCTCTTTCCAGGGCTCATCGGTATCCGACGGAGGCCCCACCGGATAGCCTGGCCCTGTTTTGATAACGTAACCGCTCTGGATTTTAGCTTTCTCCTGAATGCCGGGCGGAAGGTAGATTCCGGATTTGGTTCTTTCGTCGAGGGATTTCGGCTTGATCAGCACCCTGTCGCCAACAACAATGAATTTATCCGTAATATTTTTGCTTTTGTCAAATAACATGCGATGTGGTGCTATCTTACCAAGAATTTCCTGAAACCGGGCTGCTGAATCGATCCGGATGAATTGCCCCCTTTTGCATCTGCATCTGTCCGTTTCAAACAGCGGTGATGAATTTCAAAATCGTCATTTCAGGATAAAAAGCAAAAAACGGTTTTTCATCAGGGAGTATCGATACCGATGGGCGTCTGTAAAATTCATCGAAGAAAAGCCTGCATATCTGTTATATTTTTATTTTGTGACTTGTATTTTCAGCCTGCTGATTTTACCGGGCCCTGTTACCGGATGAGACCCTCGGAAACCAGTTTGCCCATGCACTCCTGACCTCTTTTTACCTTCCGGAGAAAGACGCGGTCAGGGGCTGTGTTCAATGTGTTAACAAGGAAGACAACGGACGTGTCGAGCTTTTTCCGTTTTATCGCCAAACATACCGCGTATCTCTATTTTCTGCTGTATTGCAGCATCTCTGTCATGCTCATGCAGCTTCAGCGCAAGGAAACGCTCGATGCTATACGCGAGCGTGGACTGACTGTCAACGCTGCCGTATCAAAACAGTTCACCGATGCCAGCAGTATCTTTTCCCTGAAACAGGACAACGAGCGTCTGTTCCTGCAGAATGCCCGTCTGTTCGCCAGACTCCTGCACCAGCAGGAATCTCTCGGTGACGCCAAAGCCATCAGTGCCTTGCAGGCAAACGCGCCGGGATGGGCTGACCGTTACAGAATCGCCCGTGTGGTTGACAGAAGATTCAGCGCAACCGACAACATGCTCATCATCAACGCAGGAGCACACCAGGGCATAGCCAGGGATATGACAGTGCTGACGCCCGACGGGCTTGTTGGCCGGGTGATTGAGGTATCGGCGAATTACGCGAAAGTCCTCCCGGTGATCAACCGGAATTTCATGGTCAGCGTGGTTTCTGACAGCACCCGCACCTTCGGCATTCTGTCATGGAAAAACGGTAACGAACGCCTGGCAAAAATGGAGCATGTGCCCGTCAGCAGCAAACTGCTTGTCGCTGAAGGTGTGACAACCTCCGATTTCAGCACTTTCGCCAACCGCGGCATTCCTGTCGGTCAGATTATACGCATATCCAAAGACAAACTGTTTTACAACGTCGATATCCGGCTGGCAGTCGATTTCTCCTCATTGTCCTGGGTGCTCGTCTCAATGTCAAAAACACCGATGGAAAAGATTGGCCTCATGACATCACCGGACAGCCCGGAAAAAGGAGAGGGAATGGTACAGCAATGGCAGCAAGACAATCGCAGGCAACAAATGACAACCAGGCCCTGAGTTGAAAAAATATTTTCTTTATACGGTTACCGTGGTCATTCTGGCAGTCGTGCAGCGTTTCCTCGTTTCGAAACTCCTCATCCTGCACACTTCGCCTGACATCATGGCCATCTTCATAGCCTTCATCTCCATGTCAATCGGACAGAGAACCGGCACCAACTACGGCTTCGCAGCCGGCCTCATCAGCGGGTTCCTGGCGGGCAACCTTGGCTTGTATGCTCTTGCGGGCACTGTACAGGGATTCGCGGCAGGTTTTTTTCACGTACCTGAAGAGAGTCATGCGACGTCGGTCAAGAAAAAAAGGATGTTCTATGCCGCAGCCGCGACCTCGGTCATCACGGGCAACCTGCTTCACTCGATCCTGAATGATCCGCTTTCGCTCCCCATTTATATCAGATTGCCGGAAACGGTCATCATCGGCTCCCTCATGAGCATGGTGCTGTCTGTGCTGATCTATCACTTCGCGCTGAAGAAACAGTTCAGGGATTGAGCGATGGACAAGCTTCAGCGAGGGATCAAACTGACCGTCTACCTCATAGCAGCCCTTTTCCTGTTTCTGGGAGGCCGGCTTGCATGGCTTCAGCTTTTTGAACATGATGACATCGGTTCGAGGTCAGGAAGTATACGGCGGATATGGGATCAGGCGCCAAGAGGTCATTTCATCGACAGAAACGGCACTACCGTCCTTGAGAACAGGGCGCTTTACACTCTCAAGGTCATCCCTTCCGAGCTGCGCGAATCGAGCATCCCGTACCTGGCACACCTGCTTGAGCTGCCGGAAAACGAACTGAGGGAAAAAATCAGAGAGGCCAAGGATTTCAGCCCGTTTGCCGTTTCAACCGTTTACCGGGATCTCAACGAATTCGTGGTCGCCCGCATCAGTGAAAATCTCTGGAAACTGCCGGGGGTCATCATCGAAATCGAGGACAAGAGAAAATACAGCGACCTGTTCCGGGGAACCCACCTTTTCGGCTACCTGCGCAACGTGAACAGGCAACAGCTTGACACTCTGGCCGAAAAAGGGTACACCCCGGATGACAAAATCGGATTTACCGGCATCGAGCGCTCTTACGAAGAGCAGCTCAGGGGTGAAAAAGGGGCTCGTTTCGAGCTGGTCAACCCGCTCGGTATGCTTGTAGGCACATATAACGACGGCAAAAACGACATTCCTTCCATCAAGGGCAACGACCTCTACCTGACCATCGATGCCGGCCTGCAACAGCTTGCCGAAAACCTTCTGCGGGCAACCGGCAAATCGGGCGCCGTAGTGGCAATCGATCCGCGGGACGGCGGTGTGCTGGCTTTCTGCAGTGAACCCGATTTCGACCTCGACATCCTCAACGGAACCACCCGGAAGAAAGAGTGGGCCGAAATCGCCCTGTCTCCGCAAAAACCTTTGTACAACCGCGCCATACAGGCAGTCTACCCGCCCGGATCGACATACAAGATGGTACTGGCGATCGCCGGGCTCGAAGAGGGTGTCATCAAACCCCAGGACACCATTCTCTGCACCGGAGGCTGGAACTTCGGAGGACGCACGTTCCACTGCCATGGCGGTCATGCTCACGGCACTGTCAATCTCAAAAAAGCCATCATCGAGTCCTGCAACATCTACTTCTACCAGCTCATGCTGAAAGTCGGACTTGAAAGGTGGAACAAATACGGACGGATGTTCGGATTCGGTCAGCGCGAGGGTATCGATATTGCCGGAGAACGAAAGGGTCTTCTGCCTGACGCCGCCTATTATGACCGGCGATACGGAAAAAAACGATGGACCAGAGGCTATCTGGTAAGCCTCGGCATCGGACAGGGCGAGCTGGGCGCAACCCCCCTGCAACTTGCCAATTATACGGCTACCATCGCCAATAACGGCACCTTGCATGAACCGCACGTGGTAAAAGGGTACCGCGACACCAGAACCGGCATCTACGTACCGATGCAGCATGCATCGAACGTCCTTCCGGTGTCGAAACAGACTTTTGCGATCATCAAAGAGGGTATGCAGGGAGTGGTACTGCAAGGCACTGGCACACTGGCGCAGGTTCCTGGCATTACCGTTGCAGGAAAAACCGGCACGGCACAGAATCCGCACGGGCAGGACCATGCCTGGTTCATCTGTTTCGCACCGGTTGAAAACCCGCAGATTGCCATTGCGGTTCTGGTGGAAAACGCCGGTTTCGGAGGCAGCATCTCCGCACCGATCGCCCGTGAAATGATCAGGTACTACCTCATCGATAAAAACAAACCCAAGCAGGAGTATTCCGAAAACACGGCTGTCGCGAAAGTCAAAGCCCTCAATGACTCCCTGAGTGCCGGACAACCCGTAAAATCCGAAGACTCCGCTGCCGACAGCACCAGTGTTTCACCACAGACCGGACAGGAGAACAGTGACTGATGCTTTACAAGAGTGAACCATCATCCATAGCGGGCTTTCTCGAAGACACCAGCAACCTGAAAAACGGCTGGACTCCCGGAATTTTTTTCCCGGAAAGCATCGGAGAGGTAGCCACACTGCTCGGCAATGCCGTTGCCGAAGGACGGCGATACACCATTGCAGGCAACGGCACCGGCACGACCGGCGGCAGGATACCGTTCGGCGATCACGTCATTTCGATGCTGCGGCTCGACCATATCGGCGAAGTTTTACCGCTCGATAAAGAGCGGGCACTGCTTCGCGTACAGGCCGGAGCCATGCTTCAGGATATTCAGGCCAAAGCAGCTTCTGCCGGATGGTTCTACCCGCCCGATCCGACCGAGAAAACCTGCTTCATCGGCAGTACGATCGCAAACAACTCCACTGGTTCACGTTCCCTGAAATACGGCCCGACAAGGAACCACGTTCATGCGCTCAAGGTTGCGCTGCCTCAGGGTGACCTCATCGAGATCAGAAGAGGCGGGACTGTTGCCGACGCCGAGGGACAATTCTGCATCGATCTGCCGGTTGCCGGACATCTGTCATTCCGCATACCCGATTATGCAATGCCGGCCACTTCGAAACACAATGCAGGATACTGGTCTGCTCCCGGCATGGAGCTGATCGACCTGTTCATCGGCTCGGAAGGCACTCTCGGCGTCATTGTCGAAGCTGAACTGCTGCTTCGTCCGGCTCCCGAGAAGGTGATCGCCTGCCTCGCGTGGTTCGTCGATGAAGAGCAGCTTCTCTCTTTCGTCAGAAAGGCCCGCAATCATCACGGTGGCGTCAATCCCAGAGCGCTCGAACTCTTTGACCGCAGGGCGCTTGACTTTCTCAGGCAAAACTATCCGGAAATACCGAAAGATGCCGGCGGCGCCATCTGGTTTGAGGAGGAGACCACCGGAGAGGACGAAGAGCGCTGCCTGGAAGCATGGATCAATCTCATGGAGGAGTGCGGCTCACCTGCCGACCAGAGCTGGGCAGCCCTCGACGCCGAGGGGCAGACAAGGCTGCGCGAATTCCGTCACCGCCTGCCGGTACTGGTCAACGAATGGCTCAGCCGCCAGTCGGAGAGCAAGGTAAGCACCGACATGGCTTTGCCGGACGACCGGTTCGACGAACTGTTCCGGCTATACCGGGATCGATGCGAACGGGAAGGGTTCACCTGGATTATCTTCGGCCATATCGGCAACGCCCATCTTCACCTGAACATCCTGCCCCGCGACCATGAGGAGTTCGAGAGAGCCAAAAAGCTTTACCGGCAACTTGTTTCCGAGGTGCTCACCATGGGAGGAACCCTTTCGGCTGAACACGGCATCGGCAAGCTCAAAAGCGAATATCTTGTGCAGATGTACGGCCCTGAAGGCATCATGGAAATGGTGCGCGTAAAAAAAGTGTTTGACCCTTATCTTGTGCTCAACGTCGGAAACATGATCCCGAAGGAGTATTATGAATGAAAGAGAGCAGTCCTGGATTATTCCCTCCTGGGAACGCCGAGCTCCAGCTCGGCAATGGAGCCGAAGGCTCCACAGTATTCTGTTTCAGGCATTATGCGTGTTATACGGTTATCATCGAGTAACCACGCGAGTTAACAGATGAAAAAATGCCAAGCTGGAGCTTGGCGCTCCCAGGTAAAACAAGAAAAAAGCATCCTCAATGCTTTCGAGACAGCCTTACGCCATTATGAACACGAAACCAGAGAGATAATCCGTTGGCAAAAAAGCAGCAAGGCAAGCCGGAATACGTGACGGCGATCAGCAACCGGAAGGCGCGCTTCGAGTTCGAAATCTTCGATACCATCGAGGCGGGCATCGAACTGCTCGGCAGCGAGGTGAAGTCGGTGCGGCTCGGCAAGGCGAGCCTCAGCGAGAGCTACGCCATGATCCATCACGGCCAGGTGTGGCTTGAAAACATGCAGATCACGCCCTATGAACTCAACACGCTCGACAAGCTCGAACCCAAGCGCTCGCGCCGCCTGCTTCTGCACAAGGCGGAGATCATGCGCCTGCAGTCGAAGATCAACGAAAAGGGGCTGACCCTCATTCCGCTCAAGGCCTACTTCAACAAGCGCGGCGTGCTCAAGGTCGAACTCGGCATCGCACGAGGCAAGAAGCTCTACGACAAGCGAGAAACCATCAAGAATCGCGACGCCGAGCGGCAGTTGCAGCAACTCAAGAAACAGTATTAACCAGACTATATTTCAATTTACCATGAATTTTCCACCAGTCAGGGAACAGCTCGATATCATTGTCAACAACACGGTCGAGGTCATCAGCACCGACGAACTCGAACGCAAGCTCACGAAAAGCCTCAAGACTGGCACACCACTGAAAATCAAGCTTGGCGCAGACCCCTCAAGACCGGACCTGCATCTCGGACATTCGGTAGTGCTCCGCAAGCTGCGTGAATTTCAGGATCTGGGGCATGAGGCGATTCTCATCATAGGCGACTTCACGGCCATGATCGGCGACCCCTCCGGCAAGAGCAAAACCCGCCCTCAGCTCACCGCCGGGGAGGCAAGGGAAAACGGCAAAAGCTACTTCGAGCAGGCGTCGAAAATCCTCGATCCCGAAAAGACCACCATCTGCTACAACGCCGACTGGCTGGGCCAGATGCAGTTCGCAGACGTCATCCGTCTTTCGAGCCACTACACGGTAGCTCGGATGCTGGAGCGAGACGACTTCGAAAAGCGCTACCGCTCGCAGACGCCGATCTCGATCCACGAATTTCTCTACCCGCTCGCCCAGGGCATGGACTCGGTACACCTGAAGAATGACGTGGAGCTTGGCGGCACCGACCAGAAGTTCAACCTGCTCGTCGGCCGCGACCTTCAGCGCGAGTACGGAATCGATCCGCAGGTGTGCATCACCATGCCGCTGCTGGTTGGAACCGATGGCGCGGAGAAGATGTCCAAGTCGCTCGGCAACGCCATCTGCTTCAACGATTCGCCGGAGGATATGTACGGCCGGACGCTCTCGATTCCTGACACGCTGATCGAGACTTACTGGAACCTGCTCGTGCCGCAGCAAAGCGGCAATGGAACATCCATCGCCGAACGGATCGCCGCCAATCCGCGTGAGACGAAGCGCGAACTTGCCCGCGAGGTGGTCTCCCAATACTACTCACCAGACGACGCCCTGAAAGCGCAGGAGCACTTCGACCGGGTGATCGTCAACAAGCAGGCTCCCGACGATCTTGTCACCGTGGAGTTCGAGGAGAGTCCGATGCCAATAGTCGATTTGCTGATGGCGCTCAAGGCCTTCCCGTCGAAAAACGAGGCACGGCGGATGATCCAGCAGGGCGCGGTGCAGGCGGGTGAGGAGAAAATCTCCGACATCAACGCCGTGTTCGAGTTCAGCGAAGAGCCGATCATCATCCGCACAGGCAAGCGTAAATTTTTTAAGGTGGCGAGCGCAAAAAAATCGTTTTGAATGCGTTTCGTTTTTCCTATAATTGCACAAACTGACGACTTTATCTAACCTCTATCCGGAGAAACCACCTTGTCATTCGTCCCGACAAAAGTATTTTTCACCAAGGGTGTCGGAAGACACAAAGAGTATCTCTCTTCGTTCGAGCTCGCCCTGCGTGACGCCAAGATCGAAAAGTGTAACCTGGTGACGGTTTCCAGTATCTTTCCTCCAAAATGCGAGCGCATCAGCGTCGAAGAGGGAATCAAGCACCTTTCGCCGGGACAGATCACCTTCGCGGTCATGGCGCGTAACTCGACCAACGAGAATAACCGCCTCATCACCGCCTCGGTTGGCGTAGCGCTTCCGGCGGACGACAGCCAGTACGGCTACCTCTCCGAGCACCATCCTTACGGCGAAACCGCCGAACAGTCGGGCGAATACGCCGAAGATCTGGCCGCCACCATGCTCGCCACAACGCTTGGCATCGAGTTCGATCCCAACAAGGACTGGGACGAACGTGAAGGCATCTACCAGATGAGCGGCAAGATCGTCAACTCGTTCAACATCACCGAATCCGCTGAAGGCGAAACCGGTCTGTGGACGACCGTCATCTCCTGCGCAGTGCTGCTGCCGTAAAGAAACCCGTATCCATAGTTCCGGAAAACCGGGAATCGGTCTAATACGACTGATTCCCGGTTCTCATTTCAAGCCCGAATGCAGCATTCGCGATGCTGTCTCATCATTGGCAATGTCGCATCGGATGAATCACACAGGTGTTCCGTATCGTAATAATCGATGACTCTTCCCGGCTCCATGCCCTGAAGTTGATGCCGTAGTGCGTATATTACCGGTAGCTGTCATAACCCCGCGGATCATCCCCAAAGGAAAAGGCAATACATAATTCGTCAATCACGCTATGACACAGGAAGTGAAAACCGATGTGCTGGTCATCGGCAGCGGCATCGGAGGTCTCTATTTCGCCATCAACATGGCCGATCACGCGACAGTCACGATCATTACAAAAAAAGAGAGTTCCACCTCCAATACAACTGGGCGCAGGGCGGCATCGCCGCGACCATCGCCCGTGACGACACGCCGGAGCTGCACATCGACGACACGCTTGACGCGGGCGCAGGGCTGTGCGACGAAGCGATGGTGAGCATCCTCGTGCACGAAGGCCCGGTGCACATCCGCCGCCTCATCGAGCTTGGCGTCGAGTTCACGACCAACCCCGACCACACGCTCGACCTCGGCAAGGAGGGTGGCCACTCACGCAACCGGATCGTGCACGCCAAAGACCTGACAGGTCGCGAAGTGGAGACGGCGCTGCTCGCTCGCGTCAACGCGCATCCCAACATCACGCTTCTGGAGCACCACTACGCGCTCGAACTGATCACCGAGCACCACCTCGGCATCAAGACCAACGACATAGCCTGCTACGGCGCCTACGTGCTCGACACGCTCAACCACAAGCCGAAAAAGATTCTCTCGAAGGTGACGATGGTCGCCTCGGGCGGGCTGGGCCACGTCTATCTCCATACGACGAACCCCGACATCGCCACCGGCGACGGCGTCGCGATGGCTTACCGCGCCGGAGCGGAGATCGCCAACATGGAGTTCATCCAGTTCCACCCGACCTCGCTCTTCCACCCGAAAGCCAAGTCGTTCCTGATCTCGGAGGCGGTGCGCGGCTTCGGCGGCATCCTGCGCAACAAGGAGGGCGAGGCATTCATGCACCTCTATGACCGTCGCGAAAACCTCGCGCCGCGCGACATCGTGGCCCGAGCGATCGACTCGGAGATGAAAAAGAGCGGCGACGAATGCGTGTTCCTCGACGTGACGCACCTCGATGCGGAAAAGGTGAAGGAGCACTTCCCGCACATCCACGAAACCTGCCTCGGCTTCGGCATCGACATGACGAAGGAGATGATTCCGGTGGTTCCGGCGGCGCACTACTCCTGCGGCGGCATCCGCACGGACGAAAGGGGACGCAGCACCATCGCGCGGCTCTACGCCTGCGGCGAAACGAGCTGCACGGGCGTGCACGGCGCGAACCGGCTGGCAAGCAACTCCCTGCTCGAAGCACTCGTCTTCGCCTGGCGCTCCAGCGAGGATATCAAGGGCGAGCTGAACGCGATCCACCACGAGCGCGAGTTCCCCGACTGGGACGACTCCGGCACCTCGAATCCAGAGGAGTGGATACTCGTGGCGCACAACAAGAAGGAGACGCAGGCGATCATGAACGACTACGTCGGCATCGTGCGCAGCGACCTGCGCCTCGACCGTGCCCGCCGCCGCATCGACTTCCTGAAGGAGGAGACCGAGGCGTATTACAAGAAGACGAGAATTACGCCACAGATCATCGAACTCCGCAACATCATCAAGGTAGCGAGCCTCGTCATCCAGAGCGCCATCAAACGCCGCGAATCACGCGGCCTGCACTATACGACGGATTTCCTGGAAAAGGACGACAAGCATTATCTGAAAGACACCGTGCTGCGGTCGTTTTAGGCACAAAGGAGGGCTTTTATAGGTCTTATAGGTCGTAGAGGTCTTATAGGACGTATAAGGCCTATAGGATGAAGAAGGCTCTGGACGCAACTTCTTCGTGTACGGCCTATTTTTCCTGTTGCTTCTCCGCCAGCTTCATCAGCTCCGGCAGCGGCGTCAGCCCTTTCAGCTCCGGCAGATCAGCCGCCACCCAGTTGCGCGGCACCCACTCAGGATCATCCGTCGGCACTTCCGCCTCATCGACATAGCGCAACTGCTCGGTCAACTGGCCTTTGCCATCCCAGCGGTTATCGATGCGGGAGTAGGAGAGCCAGGAGTGGAATCCGACCGACAGGCACAACATCTCTTTTTGTAAAGCAATATTCCAGAGCCGTGCTTTGCCGTCAGCACTTCCGGTGAGAACGAAGTTTCCATCAGGCGAGAATGCACAAGTGAGTATCGTGTCTGAATGTCCTTCAAAGCGTCGGATTTCTTTACCTGAGTCGATGTCCCAAAGTCGGGTAGTACCGTCAGAGGAAACGGTTAAAAGTGCGTTGCTGTCAGGCGAGAACGCACAAGCGAACATTGCGCCACAGTGCCCATCGAATTGTCGTATTTCCATGCCTGAAGCGGTGTCCCACAGGCGGGCGATACCATCATCGGCAGTGGTGACGACATATTTTCCATCAGGCGAGAAGGCACAGGAGCGAATCTCGTCAGTATGTCCTTCAAAGCGTCGGATTTCTTTACCTGAATGAGCGTCCCAGAGCCGTGCGGTTTTGTCAGAGGAAGCGGTGAGGATTGAATTGCCATCGTGCGAAAAGGCGCAAGAATAGATAGAACCGGAGTGCCCTTCAAAACGCTGGATGAGCTTGCCTGAATGGCGATCCCAAAGCAGGGCGATCTGGTCTTTGCCTGCTGTGAGCACAACGTTTCCATCGGGAGAGAAGGCGCAGGTCAGAATCTCGGCGGTGTGTCCTTCAAAAGTATGAATTTCTTTTCCCGATTGAGCGTCCCAAAGTATTGCTAACTTGTCTTGGCCAGCAGTGAGGATAGCGTTGCCATCCGGTGAAAATCTGCATCCATAGACACCAAAAGAGTGGCCTGAGAATTTCCGAACACGTTTACCGGAAGAAATATCCCATAAATGGGTACTGACGCCTTCACCGGCGGTAAGAATCAGGGTTCCATCAGGCGAGAAGGCGCAATCTTGAATAATTCTGTAATGTTTACTGATATTGACATTCTCGATGACAGGATTTGTTGCATGATATCCGCTATTGTGCGGTAATCCCTTTGCTTCAGGCCAAGTCGCTCCTGTAAGGTTAACCGATGAAAGATTCGTATTGGTGAAATTTGCACCGGCAAGTCTCGCAAGTTTAAGATTTGTACCAGAAAAATCTGCGCCCTCGGCTTTTAGAAGGCGAAGGTTTGAATCCGCAAAATTAGCGTTTTGGCAGCTAACTCCTGACAGGTCGATTTTCGCGGCTTTTATGTTCCGGGCGGAAACGTTGTTCAAATTCGATTCTTGAAATTGTGCCCCTTCAAGTGATGCGGCATCGAGCAAACAGTTTTGAAATGATGCATTTCTGAGTTGAGCAGAGAAAAGATTGACTTGCTGGAGGTTTGCACCGGATAAGTCGATCTCGTCAGCATATAAGTATCTCAGAGAGACGCCAGACAGTTTAGCACCTTGTAATTGCGCTTTTGGGGGAATGAGTTCTTGAAGAAATGGAACGAACTGTTTATCACTAAGTCTGTTATAGGTTGCGAACACATTTTTGTTCCGGGGATGAACTCGGTATAATGCCGTTTCATATGCTATCAGCAAAGCATTCTCAGAAACCCTTGCCTGATATGGGTTCTCCAGAATCGTCCGAATCGCAAGAGTCAGTTTGTCCGGGGTTGCTTTTTCCGATTCGACCAGTTCGAGAAAGAAGTCGGTGGCTTCCTGATTGGCTCTTCCATATCCCAACACTTCAGCAAAACGATCATCCTTCAGCGCCCTGAACAGCGCTCGGGCGAAGAAGAATTCGAGGAAGCTTTTGTGGGAGAAGCGGTAGTGGCCGTCGGCGCTTCGGATGAGGAAGGCGGCGGTGCGCATTTCGAGATCGACCCGTTCGCTGTCGATGTTCTTGGTGAGGAGCTGCTCCTTGCGCAACAGCGCGGCGAGGTCGGCGTAGTGAATCTCGTTCTTCGGGCGGTTCCAGAGTTCGCAGGCCATGCGTTCGAGCAGCTCCCGCATGTGATCCACTTTGACCTCGCCCTGACTCAGCCGGACGGTGTTCAGCCAGCGGTTGGTGTAGGTGAGGTAGAGCGAGGCGGTGGTCACTTTGTCGCCCTGCTTCATGAGGTCGGGCAGCGAGGCGACGATCATGTCGAGCAACTGTGGGGTCGAGGCGATCTCCCGAAGGCCGTAGGTCTGTTCGATGAACCGCTCCGCCTTGTCGCCTTCGATGGTTCCGAGGCGCTTGTGCAGGTAGTCGGTGATCTGCTCTTTTGTGAAGACCGGGAGGGTGTCGATGGTGGCGTCGAAGGCGCGGGCGGTTTTGCCGAGGGACGAATCCGGCTCGATCAGTTCGTCTCTGTTTTCAATAGCAGAACGGGCGCTTTTGTTGTCCCTGAAAAAGTGGCTGCGGGAGGTGATGAGCATCCGGTTGCCGCGAGCGGTGCGCCCGGCGTTCGCCGTCGGGCGGGCGAGCTGGCGGAACTGCTCCTCGACGCTGCGCCCGGCCTGTGCGACCCCCATTTCGTCGAAGCTGTCGAAGAGGAGCACCACGCGCCCCGCGTCGAGCAGGTGCAGCACGATCTCCGGGTTGAGCACCGTGCGCAGCTCGGCTTCGAGGTGCTCTCGGATCAGGCTTTCGAGCGAGATGGCGTTCGGGAAGTTGCGCAGGTTGATCGCCACGGGCACGGGGCTTTCGGGATCGTTCTCGCACCTGCGGGCCAGCTCGTAGGCGAGCCGCTCGACGAGCGTGCTTTTGCCGGTGCCGTAGTCGCCGAGCACGAGCCACAACCGGCTGCCGCTGCCCGACACCCAGTCGAGCGCGTGGGGCAGCATCGGCATCGCGGTGTCATCCGGCTTTTTTTCAAGCGCGAGAAGCTGATCGACGTAAGCCGCCGCGATGGGACTCGCCTCGTAGCGCTGGCGGATGCGGGCGAGGTAGGGCGAAAAGTCGAAAAGTCCGCGCTCCAGCTCGTCGAAGGTGAGCGCCTGCAAACCCTGTTCCCGCGCATAGCTGCGGGCCGCCGGGCTGAAATCTCTCGCCGCCACCACCATGCCGCGAGCCTGCATCTGCCGGGCGGTCGTGCCGTCGAGCCAGGTTCTGAATATCTGGACGGTCTCTTTGGGGATGACCGCCTGATGATCCTTGCACTCCACGAAGTAAAGCTCCTCGCGCCCGAAGTCGCCGCGCTTGCGGGCTACGAGATCGACGCGGTTGCTGTCGATCAACTGCTCCCGCTCGACGCTGTAGCCAAGCAGTCGCAACAGATACGCCACCCGCTCCTCGAAGCTCTTGCCCTGTTGTAGCCGACTTCTGCCGGGCCGGGAAACCAGGTCGGGGCGCGCCTCCGCACAACGGCGTTCCGATTCGCTTTCGGCAATCACCTGCTGGCGAACGGTTTCGATTCTCGACGCGAGTTTTTCGTATGCTTTCGCTAAAGGGCTGTCGGGAAGCTTGGCGGCATAAAGCTCTTCGGTAAACAGAAGGTTCTCTTCGTAGGGAATGGTGACCAGTTCGGAGAGCGCGATGCCGAATTCATCGTTCCATATCGCTTCTCCGGCAGCTCGAAGTTGAGCGTTGTCGGCAATCGGCGACGCGACGAGGATTCGCGCCAGATTCGGCAGCGGCGCTCGCGGCTGGAGCTTGCCTTCGCTGGCCGGTTCGAGCGCTTTCCAGACGTGGGCAAGCCCTCTGGTGTTCTGGCAGCCGTAGTTGCCCACCAGCACGGTAGCATGGGGCAGAAGCGCGGCGAGCAGGCCGCCGATGTCGGTGATGCCGGTGCGGGAGTCGAGAATCACCGTCTCGAATCCCGCCTCTCCGAAGGCGTCGAGCGCCCGGCGAAAGAGGGTGAGGCCGCTGTCGAGGTCGCGCACGAGGAAGTCGTCCCACTGAACCTCCTGATACAATCCGGCAAAATCCTTTTTCTCGCCGAAAGCGGGCAGAATCCAGAGCTTCTCCGAGGTCGGCGTCTGGCAGGCAAGCCCGGCGAGCTTGCTGTAATCGGCCTCCTTCGCGCTTTTTTTCGACTCCTGCCGCTCAATCAGCCACTCGAAAAACCCCTCTTTTATCACCCGCGACGGATCGAGGCCAGGAATATTGTGCATTCCCGGCGCTTCGATGTCCAGGTCCCAGAGCAGCGTCTTGCCGCGCCGTGCGCACAGGACGCCAACATTGGCCGCCAGCAGGCTCCGGCCCACGCCGCCCTTGTAGCTGTAGAAGGTGACGGTAAAGGGGGTCATGACGCGCTCCTCAGGAAGCTGGCCCCCCGTGCCGGTTCGGTCTCGTGTGGCTCGGTGAGTCTCTCTGCATGGCGCATACCGGTCTCGGTCAGCTTCAGGAGGTTGTCTCTGCCATGCCTACGTTTGGTGATGAGGCCGTTGGCTTCGAGCGTACTGATGAGCTGCGTGACGCGCCCGGTGGTGACGCCGAGATGCTCCACAAGGCCGGATTGCGGCTGTTCGCCATTGCCAGCCTGAAGCAGGTAGCGCAAGATTTCCGGCACGTTGCGGCGGGCAATCTGAGCGTCAGGATCGGCGTGGGCGAGATTGAGGCGTCTCGCTTCGAGCATGTCGCCTGCTTCTGCCCAGCGATAGCGAAATTCCACCGGAAGCGTTGTCGCTGCTTTAGCTCTGCCCAGCGCGTAATGAATCAGGCGTTGCAGTTCCGAAATACCCTCACGATCGTTCGGATGGGCAATCGCTCTCGTTGACCAGACTGCTATCATACGGTTGACGGCATTCAGTTCTTGTTCACCCCACTGTTCGAGGTCAATGATCGCCGCCATCACTTCAGCCGGAGTCGCTCTATCGACCAGCATCGCCGGGTCACTGACGTTCAGATTCAGTGTGCTCATAATACTAAGCGATTCTAAGGTTTTTTCTCTGAAAATAATTTAACATTATTTAGCAATATAAAGCTCCCGATGCCGCTTATTTCACCAGTCTCAGATGGGAATCCGGGCTGTATTGAACAGTAATTATGGTCAATCCGGGTTTCCCCTCTTCGTATTTATCGTGATGGACGAATCCCTGATCAAAATCCTGCGCATCGGGCATCTGCTGATTGGCAACGGCGATGACGGTGCCTCTCGTGTCGTGAATGGTCTTTGCTGCCATCTTGTGCAGCCCGAGCTTGTCACTCATGCTCGGCACCAGCAGCCAGTCGAGGGGTAATGATTGCAGTACGGCGGCGGAACTTCCCATGAACAGATCGCGACAGATGGTCATGCCGACCAGGCCGATGGGTGTGGAGAGGCAGGTGAGCGGCGTTGGCGAGGATTCGATCATTTCGCCGCAACTTCTGAAAGTTACCCGTTCCCGTTTGTCGGAACCAAAGAGCGTTGCGCCATCAAGTCCGCACAGCTCCGCACAGCGCTTCGGCGTGGTTCCGCCATTTGCAATCGCACTGTTCGTGAAAGCTGCCGGGAACGATGACCGGAACAGAAAGCTCATGATGATCTCCAACCATGAGCGAGAGTTGCATCATCCGTTCGCTGATTGCTGTTCGCATGTTTGCGGTGATGGTCAGCTCCGGTATGATGAGCAGATGCACCCCGGCTTCATGCGCTTCCCTGATATGCTCCAGCGCTGCGGCAAGCCTTTTTTCTTCGTCAACGATACCATTACAGATGAAAAAAAGGTTGTCGGTGTAACCGATGTCGAGTTCGATATCGTTCGCAAAATGGACGATACCGATTCTGATTGCTGCGCTGTTGAACCGGTAAAGGCTCCAATCCTTGTGGCCTGAAGGTATGTCGCACACATCTACCGGAACACCGTGGTTGTTATCGAGCGGAATGACGCGGTGATATTTCAGCCAGTAGGAGAGATTGCCGAATTGCGTCACCAGTCTTCCACCACCGAGGCCAGGTTGAAAGCTGAGTATCTTCGACGTTCCGAATCCATCGTCGATTCTATCGTGAGGCGCTGTGCTGTCCGGGCCAAAGATTTTATGGTTGTATTCATCGATAGCTTGAAGCCAAAGCAACGGATCGGTTTCAAGGTCTGATTTCGTGACGACTTCAGGTTGATCGCTGTCAAGAAACATGATCAAAGGATTCTCAACCGAATCCGGATGCATTAGCTCCCTTTCATCGAGGACGCGCCGTCCATCATCGACGGGTTGATGAGCCAGCCTGCACAAGCGGGCGAGCGCCTGCCGGTAGCAGCGGGTATTGATGAACTCGGCGACTTTGTCCATGTGGCGGAGGCACGTGGGTTGTGGTAGTCGATCAGGGGATACTACTGACTGCATGATAAGTATTTCTGACGCAAGAGCAAAACATCAGCGAAGACTCTGCGATGTTTCAGGGGCGGGGTGGGGCTGTTTTTTCCTTCCGATCACTCCGATCCGACTGATCGGAAAAAGTTCACTTCACCTCCTGCCAGTCGCGGGCGTAGCGGAAGTCAATGCCCGGCGTGCGGCTGGAGAGTTTGGCTATGACCGGCATCATGCGCTTGTACTGGTTCCTGACCACCATGCCACGTACTCTCTGGTAAAAGGCCGGGTCGATGCCTTCGGCAAGAATCGCTTCCCGATCCATTCGCTCTTCGAGCATCATGTACAGAAGCCTGTCTACTGATTCATAGCTGAAACCAAGGTCCTCCTCGTCGCTCTGCCCTTCCCAGAGATCGGCGGAGGGCGGTTTGTCGACGAGCGGAGCCGGAATGCCGAGATGCCTTGCCAGACCGAAAATCTGGGTTTTGTAGAGATCACCGATCGGATTGACTGCGGAAGCCATATCCCCGAACATGGTACCATATCCCAGCATCAGTTCGGTCTTGTTGCTGGTACCGAGCACCAGGCAGCCATCTCTTGCCGAAACGTCGTAAAGGCAGAGCATCCTCGACCGGGCCATGACGTTTCCCCTTCTCAACCGGCTGGCATCAGGTCTCGTGGAGAAAAAAGCATCAACCACCTCGGTCACCGGTGTGATCTCGGCCCTTATGCCAAGCCTGTCAACCATAAGATGTGCATGATCGAGACTCTCCTGGCTGCTCGTTCTGTATGGCATGAGAAGCGCAAGCACATTGTCCGCGCCAAGCGCCCTGACGGCAAGTTCACACACTACTGCTGAATCGATGCCTCCTGAAAGACCGAGCACTACCGACCTGAACCCGAATTTCCTTATCTCGTTCCGGATGAACGGAATCAGAATGGCTTCAACAAGGCCGTAATCAAGATGGAGGTCATGAGGTTCCATAAATCGACAATCAGAATGAGGTGAAAAAACGGATAAGCCCATTGATGAGCGTGAATGAAATCATTATCGCCATGGCTACCAGAAAACCCGATTTTCTGGAAAACGCCTCGATCCGGGAATTTTCGACACCAAGCATTGCAAGTATGCCGAGTCGGGAAATGAACAGGGTATAGAAAAGCGCAACGGCCATGAAAAGCCAGCGCCACGCTCCCGTAAACAGGAAGGGTTCGGCGATCCATACAGGGGTTAACGAATAGCAGAGCACCGTCATGACATCATTCTGGATCGACTCGGGACTTTCGGAACCGGCAAGACTCACAATCACTCCGGACAGAAGATAAAGCACGGCAACATCGACCGTGAAACAGATGATCGAAAGCAGCATGGCCATCCTCGGTATGCCGATGAACGGAAGCTTGCAGAGCTGGACAATCGCTATGACCGGAGCGGCATAATCGCGCATCACATTCACTCCCTGCAAGTTTGTACGGACATCTTTCCAGAAAGCATCCGGACGGAGCAGCACTGAAAACATCGTCGTGAAAATCCACTTCAATCCCACGGTTCTCTCCTTTTTATCTGAGCCATTTCTGCGGATTCTGTTTAACCTTGCCTTTCCATATCTCGAAATGCACGATTGACCCGCCTTCCGGCATGGCTGCCGAGGTACCAAGAAACTGACGTGAACGGATGATGTCGCCCCTGGCCACAGAGACTCGGGCAAGATTGGCGTAAACAGTAAGATACGATTTTGGATGACGCACAATCACCACATTGCCGAAACTCGGCAGATAGGTGATCTGCACCACCTTTCCACCTGAAACCGATTTGACCTGACTGCCGGCCGGCACCGAAATATCGATACCATTGCTGACCGTAACAATATTCAGCTCCCTGTCGAGGCTTGAGCCGAACCTCCTTACGACAACACCGTTGCTGACCGGCCAGGGAAGCGAGGAACCTGCATCGAAATCAACCGATACCCGGTCGATCTCTCTTTCGGTGAAATCGATAACAACCGGAGAAGCTTCACGGGGAGTCTCTGAGACCGGAGTTTCTGCGACTGGCGCTTCTGCTGCCGGTGTTTCGGCTACCGGAGCCGCCACTGGCTTTTTGGCATCAGGAACCGGACGGGATGGAGATTTCGAAACCTTTTCAGAAAGAACTGAAGATGAGGGTGTTTCGGGTTTGCTGCGGCTTTTCAACTGCCGGACAGCCCTGGCACTCTCAGCGGCCTTACGACGCCGTTCGGCGGCCTGTATCGCTGCAAGCCGCTGGCGTCGAAGTGCCTCAATCCTTTTGCTTTCCTGCTCCTTGCGGATCAGCTCCTGCTGGGCCATGATCAGCGACTCGATCCTGGCCTGCATCTGGCGCTGCTTCCTGCGCACATCAGTAATCCGGGAAGCATACTCTTTCTTGTCTTTTTTAATCCCGCTGAGCACCTCCTCCTTTTCTTTCTTTCTGGAAGAGTAGCTCTGCAACTGCTCCTGCTGAGTCTTTATGGCCAGCTCCTTTTCGCGATAGGTCTGCTGAAGCTGCGCTCGACTGCTTTCCATCTGCTGTGCACTCGATTGCAGGTCATTGACCTTCGATCTGACTGAACGGGAAAGAAATCCCATGTACTTTGACCTCACGACAGCATCGTTGACTGAACCTGAAGAGAACATCAGTTCAGCATTCCGGTCACCGCCGTGCTTGTAGGCCGCAACAACCACCCGTCGGAAATCGGATGATACGTGGTGATAGCTCTCACGATTTTCCGTAAGCTGGTTCTGCAGCCGGTCAAGCTCTCCGTCAAGATTATCAAGAAGCACCTGGTTTTCAGCTATGAGACGCTCATGAACCTGAATCTGCCGACGAATGTTCTTCAACGCATCTATTGAACGGCTCTCGTCTTTTTTTATGGTTCTCAGCTTTGACTGGTACTCGTCAAGCTGCCTCCTGAGCTCTTTAAGGTTGCTTTCAACCCTGCTGCGTTCACTGTTGATACGATTCATCTCCCTGCTGGCCGCACTGCCAGCCAAAGGGAGCATAGTGACGCAGATGGCAAAAAAAAGAGACACACACAAAAACCTGATGACGGACACCGGGAAGAAATGGCTGCCGGAAAACATTCGCATAATATCGGATCGGTTGGCACTCACTGTTGCAATCCATCGACCTGCGTAACGGATAGAGAGCTTGCAGGCCCTGATAAAAAATGGCTTTAAAATAAAATTTGTTTTTCTGAGCCTGAAATAATTAAATAAGCCTTTTTGCATATAGCATATAACCAACGAAATGAATGGATAAGCTCGTCATCCGAGGTGGAAAACGAATCATCGGCACCATTGCCGCCTCAGGCTCGAAAAACTCCGCTCTGCCGGTCATTGCAGCAACCCTTTTGACTCCTGATGGCTCTTTCGCAATCGATCGAATTCCGGATCTCAAGGATGTTCGAACTTTCATCCAGTTGCTTGACTACCTCGGCGCGGAGGTCTCGTTCGAAAACAACCGCCTCAAGGTCTCTTCAGACCATCTGAAAAGCATCGAAGCCCCCTATGAGCTGGTCAAGAAAATGCGCGCCTCGATTTACGTACTTGGCCCGCTGCTTGCGAGGTTCGGGCACACAAGGGTATCCCTTCCGGGAGGTTGCGCTTTCGGCCCGCGTCCCGTAGACCTCCATATCATGGTCATGGAGAAGCTTGGAGCAACAGTTACCATCGAAAAAGGATATATCGACGCAAAAGTCAAAGGATCTAAACTGCGTGGTGCCCATATCGACTTCCCTGTCTCGTCGGTCGGTGCAACCGGCAACGCCCTGATGGCGGCAGTCACCGCTGAAGGCACAACCATACTCGACAATGCCGCACTCGAACCTGAAATCGAATGTCTCTGCCGGTTTCTGGTGAAAATGGGCGCCAATATCGACGGCATCGGCACGACGACGCTCACCATCGAAGGGGTCGATCAGCTCAAAGCGGTTGAATTCGACAACATCTTCGACCGGATCGAGGCTGGCACCCTGTTGTGCGCCGCAGCGATCACTGGAGGCAGCGTCACCGTTACCGGCGTCGTGCCGGAACATCTCGCATCGGTCTCTGCCGCATTCCGGCTGGCTGGCTGCTCCATCAGAACGACCTCGGACACGATTTCGCTCTCCGCACCGGAAAAACTGAATCCGGTGGATATAACCGCCCGGCCTTACCCCGAATTCCCGACAGACATGCAGGCTCAATGGATGGCACTCATGACGCAGGCTCAGGGCACCAGTACGATCATCGACCGTATCTACCATGAACGGTTCAACCATATTCCGGAACTCAACCGCCTCGGAGCCCATATTGAAATCAGGGACAACCGGGCGCTGGTTCACGGACCTCAGGAGCTGACCGGCACAAAAGTCATGTCCACCGATCTTCGGGCATCAGCCTGCCTGGTACTTGCCGGTCTGGTTGCCAGGGACACAACCGAAGTGCTCAGGGTCTATCACCTCGACCGCGGATATGAAGCGATTGAAAAAAAACTGACGGCACTCGGAGCCGAAATAGTGCGTGAAAAATACCAGGAGTTTTCATGAAAAAACTCTCAAAAAAAAGATAAATATCGCTTGCAATAAAAACGAGATAAGTTATATTAGTCAACTCTGAAGCACAGCACGGCGCAGGGGCCCTTAGCTCAGTTGGTCAGAGCAAGCGACTCATAATCGCTGGGTCGTAGGTTCAAGTCCTACAGGGCCCACCAACTGATTCAGAGACAAGTTTTTATGGCGTGTTCGTCTAGTGGCCCAGGACATCGCCCTCTCAAGGCGAAGATCACGGGTTCGAATCCCGTACACGCTACCCTGAACCGGTTCTGATCCCCTCCGGATCGGTTCAACAGGCACCCGTAGCTCAACTGGATAGAGCATCTGACTACGGATCAGAAGGTTAGGGGTTCGAATCCTCTCGGGTGTACCATAAAAGCAGAACGACTTGCGGGTTACGGCTTGCAGGTCTTTTTTGTTTGAGGGCCCTCCCCCTCACAACCCCGCCTTCGCTTTCGCCTCATCATCATTCTGCCAGCCGCCGCCGAGAGCTACGTACATTGCGGCTGTGTCCTGCATCTGCCGGGCGCGGACTTGCAGATAGCCGATTCGTGCCTGTCGGTACTGGATGTCGGCGAGGATGACCTGGAGATAGTTGACCATGCCTGTCTTGTAGTTTGCCTGGACAAGATCGAGTGCGAGTCTGGTGCTCTCGACTGCCTGCGACCCGGCTTGCAACTGCTCTGCATCATGCTCCAGCGCGCGGATGAGATCTGCGACCTGGGCAAATGCGCCAAGCACGGTCTGGCGATACAGGGCGAGGTGCTGGTCGCGAACATTGATCGCTGCCCGCCGTTTCGCCCTGAGTGAACCTCCGTTGAACACTGGCTGCAAGACGTTGCCTCCAATCGACCAGAAGCGGCTCACCGGATCGGAAAGATCATCCATCCCGTTGCCTGAACGTCCATAACTGCCGGTAAGGGTAAAGCCGGGAAAGAGTGCTGCCGTGGCCACGCCGATCTGAGCGTTTGCTGCGTGCAGTTCCGCTTCGGCAGCAAGAATGTCCGGACGCTGGCGCACCAGTTCGGAGGGCATCGAGAGCGGTATATGCTCAGGAAGCGAAATGCCGGAGATGCGCATAACCGGAGCATTCCATTCAGCCGGAGATTTACCGATCAGCGTGGCAAGCAGGTGCTCTGCCTGGCTCAGCTTCTGCCGAACGGACGGAACGGAAGCGTCAAGCGATGCGAGCTGGTTCTGCAATGCCAGCACGGAGCTGTAAGTCGTGATACCTGCCTTATACTGAGTGGTTGCAATTGAAAGCTGATCCTTCTCTATGGCAATCAGTTGATCCAGCTCGTCAAGCTCTTCGCGATAAGCTGCTATGGCAATGCTGGTGTTGACGATGTTGCCGGTCAGAGTCATGTACGCGCCAAGCATTTGCGCCCGTTTGACGTCCACCTGCGCGCCAAGTGCCTCAACGCTGCGTCGCTGCCCGCCGAAAAGATCGAGCGCGTAACTGACCGATGCGGATAGCGTCGAAAGATTGACAATTGAACCGGTTCCTGTACTCCCCGTGTATGATGAGGTGGCAGCGTCCCGCGACTGCGAAAAGGTTGCGCTGAGCTGGGGATAATAAATTCCGGCCCCTGCATTCAGATTCTCCTGACTTGCCCTGAGGCTCGCCTGAGCGGCTTGCAGACCCGGATTGCCTGCCAGGCCCTGACTGACAATCGAATCGAGCTGACTCGAACCGAACGATTTCCACCAGTATGCCGCAGGCCAGCACCCCTCATCGAAGCGCTGTCCGTGCTCGGCACGCTTCAAAAGAGGCTGCCGATCGTATGATTTCACAGCGGGAACTTCCGGCTTGACGAAGTCTGGCCCCACCGAGCATCCAGACAGCAGAAGCGCTGGAATGACGAGCAGTGCAAAAACATTCAGGCAAATGCTTTTTGGCACTGCGACCCGGTTATTTGTTTTTTGCTGCCTGTTCACCGATGTAAATATCGACAAGTTGACCGGGATAGAGGGTAACATTTTCCGGTTTATTAAAGCTGAAGATGAGCGGCAGCACCCGGACATCCACCCGTTCGGTGCGCTGGCTTGAAAGCTCGATCTTCGGCGTGACGTTCGGCTGGAAGCGGACAAATTTCAGAGGAATACTGATCGTGGTACCGCGTATCGACATGCTGGCACTTAACCGTTTAGGCTCCGGCAGACGCTGGATAAGAATTTCATCAACGTAACACCGCACCTGGAGGTTGTTGTCCGGATTACCCATGACAATAACCGGTACATAACCGCTCGTATAGGAGTTGTAGCCACCCTGGCTCGAAATGTAGCTGCCCGGCGAGGTATTGATGGCCAGAATCGTACCGTTTTCGTGCGCTGTAAGAGTATATTTGCCGAGCAGCGCACTGGCAGCATCGAACTGTTTGCGGGCAAGTTCAAGGTTTGCTTTCGACGACCGAATGGCGTTTTCAGCAGTATCGAGCGCATCTCTGCTCACTGATCTCTGGTCGAGCTGCCATGAAGCTTTCAGCTTGTCATACTGCGCCTGCACGCCGGCAAGAGTCGCCTTGGCCACCGCAACGCCCGCTTTTGCCGATTCGGCTGTCGAGCGCTGAACCGTGTCGTCAAGCACGAGGAGCGGCTCACCCCTCCTGACCTGCTGTCCCTCGCTGACGAGGATTTTCATCACTGTGCCGGACACTTCTGGATACATGTTCACGTTTGCACCACTTTGCTGGGCGCTTTCGATGATGCCGTTGGCGTAAATCCCGCTCCGGTACGGATTCGATGCCGGTTTGAAGGCCGGGGGCTCGGATTTCGGGCGCAGCTTCATGAAATATGCGCTTCCCAGCCCAAGAATGATGCCAAAGATCGCAATGCCTGTCAGGATTTTATTTCTCATACCGATGATTGTTTTCGTAACCGACAATTTTGCCGTCCTCCATCTTCATGATCCTGTCCGCATACTCGTAAATCCTGCTGTCGTGCGTCACAATGATGATGGCTCGTTTATCGTTCAGAATGTTTGACTTTACGAACCCGATGATCTTCCGGCCTGTATCGCCGTCAAGCGAAGCTGTCGGTTCATCGAAGATCAGGATGTCCGGTTTGCCGGCGATAGCCCGCGCGATGGCCACACGCTGCTGTTCACCACCACTCAGTTTCACCGGCTGAAGGTCAGCACGATCTTTCAGACCGACGATTTCGAGATAGTCGCGAGAGAGTCTCAGCGCCTCGTTCCACTCCTTTTTTTGCAGAATCAGCGGAATAGCCACATTTTCAACCGTGGTCAGCCTTGGAAAAAGATGGTAATCCTGAAAGACGAAGCCGATCTTGTTCAGACGAAGATCAGCCAGTTCATCGTCGTTCATGCTCCATAGATCCTGATCTTCGACAAAAACGCGGCCCTCGTCCGGCCTCAGAATCCCCGAAATCATGCTCAGCAGGGTCGTCTTGCCGCTTCCTGAAGGGCCGACAATGTAGAGAATTTCACCATACTGTACATCGAAGGAGACCTGCTTGACCGCTATGGTACGAGCCTCGTCTTCACCGAACCATTTGACCAGATTGGTCGCCCTGATGATGACCGGACTGCTCATCTCAACCCCTGAAGATATCGAACGGCTGAATCTGCAACACCTTGCGTACACCGATATAACTCGAAAAGGCCGCAATGATCATTACCATCACGAGAGCCAGCCCGAGCGTCTGGAAGGTGAGCTGGGCTGCATAATCGGGTATGCGCCACTTGGCGATAATAATGAATGTCGATGCGGCACCGACACCGAGCCCGTAACCGATCAGCGAGGTTACGAACGCCTGGGCAAGGATCATGGCAATCAGCTCGTTACCTTTTGCTCCGATGGCCTTCATCGCACCGAATTTGCCGATATTTTCAAGGATGAAGGTATAAAAAGTCTGTCCTGAGATGGAAAGGCCTACAATGAAACTGATGGCGGTCATCATCATGATGTTCATGCCGACACCGGTTTTGAAGGTATAGAAATTGGCAACCTTCCTGACGAACTGGTCTCGGGTCAGCGCTTCGTAACCCAGCCGGGCGATCGCCTTCTGGATGCCGGGAACGTCAGCGACGCTTTTCGGCTCGATCAGCACATAGGAGGTGGTGAAACGCGCCGAAGGGATATAGGTTATGGCGCGGTTGTAGGTGGTATAGAGAGTCGGAACACCGAAAAGACCCGATGATGCGACCTGGGCGATGCCGACAACCGTACCCCGGTTATCGTTGATCTCGAATTCTGTGCCGATAGTCGGATTTTCAAGTTTGGAGAACTCCGCATCCTTGACCACGACAAAAGCATTCTCGGCAAAAATATCCTCAATCCTGCCTTCGATCATTTCAGGTCGCCCGAAAAGCGTGGCATCATCGAGTCCAACAACAGTCGCAGCCTGATAGGCGCCATCCTTGAGCTTTACCAGCGCACTCCCGAAATAGAGCGGAACGGCAAAGTTCACCCCCGGAATGCTCCGCGATGCCGAAAGAATATAATCCGGCATCGGAATACTGCTGTTGGTGTTGTTCACTGCCGGGTCCATTACCCATATCTTCGCCCCGATGTTATGGACAGGAGCACATGACCGGGCAAGAATGCCGGAAAACATTGACATCATCATGACCATAAGAAACACGGCAAACGTGATGCCGACCAGAAGAGCAGTGAACTTGCTCTTGTCGTTCATCAGAAGCTTGAGTGCGACCCTGTAGATACCGGAGACAGGCTTCATCTCTTTAATGGATCATGTTAGCACCACCACTGTGACGTGAACGATAAAATATCTGTGTCATCTTCAGGATCGCCTCTTCACATCGTTGTCGTTGTCTTGTCGGATACAGTATCGTCATCAAACTCCATTGTCTGCAACGATGACAACATGCACCTTGCATGGTTACTGAAAGCAACACATTGAAACTATGGAATTCAGGCATAAGTACCGATACCGTTCGATCAGAATCTCACCTTGATTCTGTCACCGCAAGTCCTGACAGGTCGGGACGTGGCGATCCGGACTTTCCCGGTCAGAAGCAACGCGGCTTGAGATGTTGAGGCTCACGTCGCCAATATCTGGTTAAAGTTTTCTGAATGTCCCCTGTTTTCTAAAGATAATATCTGATCTCATGCCAGACGTCGGGAAAAATTTACTGATCCTCAGAACATATCAGCTATTCTTTCTTTAACTGATTCATACTATATTGAACAGAAGTCACAACCGATGCTTTTTGATCTCTGTTAAGATAGCGAAAAAACCACTATTTTAACAGCAAACATACTCATAATATGTTTTATCCTATCCTCGACGCGCTGTCGGAACCTGCATTTTGTGCAGATCAATCCGGCAATATACTGCATATCAACAAAACATATTATTCTCACTATAACACCCCGGATAAAATCATAAAAGAATATACCATCGATACCCTCATCGATCACACTCCTGATTTATCCAGTATCTCCCTATCGCTCAGAACGTCCATCAAGGATACCTGGCAAACCGGAACACCGGTCACCAATAACCGTTACAGCATCTTTCCCGAAAGAGCACCTGTTACAGAAGCAACATGCCTGTTCATTATTTTACATGAAAAAAGAAAACAAAACAGTAGCGGAACAGATACCATCAATCCTCTACCGGGCGCATCGTTCATACTGGCTCCAGATGGCATCGTAACCGGATGGAACCAGCAAGCCTGCAAAACTGTTTTTGGACTGAACAACGATGACATGACATGTCTGGATATTTTCACAGCCGTACATAAAAATGATGCTCAAACCATAAAAAATGCCATCACAAATATCCTGAACAATGATACGGAAGAGATCTTCGAGGTAAAAATTCTACATTCTACCCGAATGAAGTATCTATGGCAAACCATATCAGCCAAAAAAATAATGATCGGCAACAAACCATTTGTCATGGCGATCGTAAAAGACAGCAACACCCGCAGGGAAATGGAGGAACCGCTGGCAATGATCAGAAATAAATCCGGAATCCTCTTCGATGATCATGCAGGCGCCATACTCGTTATCGATGCCATCTCCACAAATATCCTCGATGCCAATCAGATTGCCGCAGATTTATATGGCTGGTCTGTCAGTGAACTTATGCAGATGACACTGAATGAGATATCAATCGAAATTCCTGATTTTCCCATAAAAGGAGCGGAAAAAGGAACAGCGATAAACTTCTTTTCTGCGCATCACCGGAGAGCGGACAAAACCATCAGATATGTTGAAATATCCGCCAAAGTTCTCGAAACACCGAAAAAAAACCTCATCTACTGTTTTATTAATGACATAACTGACAGAAACCAGATAGAGAAGGAGTTACGACTCAGCAGAACACAGTTGGACTTTGCCCTCGAAAAAAGTCATATCGGATGGTGGCGTCTGAATCTCCAGTCAGGAATCGCCATCCGCACTCTTGAACATGCCCGGATATTCGGATACGATTCAACAGATTCCGCATGGACATTCCACACGTTTCTCGGCCACATCATCCCCGAAGATCGGGAAAGGGTTAAACGGTTCCTCCTGAATGCAAAAGAAGAAAATGCCGATTGGTCTTTCGAATGCCGTATTTTCCGGACAGATGGCGAAGAGCGATGGATCATGGTTAACGGTGGATTTCATGAAAATGATTCCGATGATAAACAGTACATATCGGGCATCGTCATGGACATTACCGAACGCAAATCAGCCGAAAGCACTATAAGGGAGAGCAAAAAACGACTCGATCTGGCACTGAAAGCCGCTCATGCCGGAGTCTGGGAGTGGAACCTTGAAACCGGTGAATACATCTGGTCAGATGAACTTCAGGATTTATATGGAATTGAAGAGCCCAAACCACTGCCATCATTTGAGTTCTGGAAAAACTCGATTCATCCCGAGGATCGTGAACTGACCATTGAAAAAATCACACAGGCGGTTCTGAACGAAAACACAATCAATATTGAATACCGGGTTCGTCATCCTGACGGATCGCTTCACTGGTTCATGGCAGTCGGACAACCGTTGCGCAACGAAGACGGAAAGATGATCCGTTATATCGGTACGTTAATCGACACCACTGAACGCAGGACGCTGCTTGAATCGGTACGACAAAGCGAATCAGACTATCGTTCGCTTTTCGAAAACATGCTTAACGGACTGGCATATTGCCAGATGATGTATGACGGCAACTCTGCGACAGATTTCATTTTTCTCAAGGTAAACCCGAAATTCGAAGAGCTGACATCTCTGAAAAATATCACCGGAAAAAAGGTAACCCAGCTCATCCCGGGAATAAGAGATACCGACCCGGAGTTGTTCAGGGTATTTGATCGGGTTGCTCAAAGCGGCAATCCCGAGCATTTCGACTATTTTCTTGAGGTACTTCAGCAATGGCTTTCCATATCGGTTTACAGTCCTGAACAAAGTCACTTCATCGTTCTTTTCGACATAATCACAAAACGTAAACAGACCGAAATTTCCTTACGTGAAAGTGAATACAAATTCCGTACCATAACCGAACAAATGTCAGAGATCGTCTTCGTAACCGATTATTCAGGTATCGTAAAATACATTTCTCCGTCCATTGAAAAAGTTGCCGGATACCGTCCTGACGAAGTTACAGGTCACACCTTTCTGGAATTTCTGCACGAAGATGACATAGAAAGGGCAACAGAAAAAATGAAGAATGCCATTTCAAATCATCATCAATCAGACATTTTCGAGTTAAAATACAAAAAAAAGAATGGCTTGACTATCTATAGTGAAATAGGTGTCAGATATTATCACAAAGAGAATTCAAACGAATTTTCCGGACTTATCGGAGTGATCAGAGACATCTCTCAAAGAAAAAAAGATGAAGAGGAGAAAAAACAGCTGGAGCTGCAATTACAAAAAGCAGAACGACTTGAAACGATTGGAAGACTTACCGGCAGTATCGCTCATGAATTCAATAATCTTCTCACACCCATACTTGGATATGCCGAACTTGGAATGTTCAAATCGACATATCGTGATATAAATCTGGAATACTTCACTGCGATCATGCAGGCGGCAGAACGGGCAAAACATCTTATCTCGCAGATACTCACCTTCACGAAGGAACACGAGAGTATACCCACTGTTGTGAGGGTACAGTCAATCATCGAGGAAGCCCTTAAACTCCTTCGCCCCTCGATACCTGCCAATATCACAATAGAGAAGCAAATTGATCCTGAATGCCGCAATATTCTTATCGATCCGACAAAACTTCACCAGGTCATTGTCAATCTCTGCACAAACGCATACCAGGCAATCGGTAAAAACGGTGGAACCATATCCATAGAGCTGCATGAAATAGTTCCTGACAGCTCCATGCTGAAAAAACTGCCGGCCCTGAAGTCGAAAAGCTATTTACAGCTCAGCATTACGGACACGGGTATCGGCATGGATGAGGCGACCATGGAGCATATTTTCGAGCCGTTTTTCACGACAAAATCCCCTGACAAGGGTACCGGACTCGGCCTCTCTGTCGTCCATGGCATCATCAGCAGTTATGAAGGCGAAATCACGGTTGAAAGCCACCCCGGTGTAGCCACCTCTTTTCGCATCTGTCTGCCGGTTATCGATCAGCAGATCGGCATCTGTACTTCGGACACACTCATTCCAAACGGCAACGGGCATATCCTGTTCGTCGATGACGAACAGGTGATTCTGGATATGATAACCAGAATGCTGACAAAAATCGGTTTCAGCATTTGCGCCATGAAACAGCCGTCAAAGGCACTTGAAATAGTGAAAATGAATCCTGAGCGTTTCGATCTCGCCATTACCGACCTTACCATGCCAGAAATGAGCGGCATAGACTTCGCCACTGAATTACATAAAATCTGTTCCCGAATACCGATTATCCTGATGACTGGTTACGGAAACAATGTTCAGAATACGATCACCCTTGAAAAGTCAGGAATATGCAAAACACTGAAAAAACCGGTCAGATTCGCAGAACTTGCATCGAACATCAATGAGGTACTCAGAAAAGGGTACGCTTGAACCCCCCGAAAATCAAAACAGTAAGAAGCTGCCTGATGCGACTGTTCATCCTGGCATATAAAGCGATAACATCATTCAGCGAAACAGGTAAGACGATCCTGTCCACCGGAGAAGAACCTTTTACGGGGGCTCATCAGAAAAAGAATTTTTTTCAGAACGCTCAAAAAAAAGATGATGGATTCCCGGATTTTTTATTACATTTACGAACTCAATTGAGGAGTGGCCAAATTGGTAAGGCTCCTGACTCTGGATCAGGCAATTCCAGGTTCGAGTCCTGGCTCCTCAGCATCGAAAAGACACGGCATGTCCCGTGTCTTTTTTCGTTTATGGCATCACCTGCCGTATAACAGATACCTTCACACCAACCCTGCGTATCATCCCCCCTGTTTATCACTCTAAAGTATAACAGCTGCACTTCTCCTGCCATATCAGAGAGCGACATATCTGCAAACGCCAATATCACCGATCCTTTCAGCATCGAAACCGGTATCAGCTTCTGCTTGACAAGTCTGAAAAAAACTCACCGGGTATTGTGAATTATTATGATAACAATAAATATTTTTAAAGAGATACAGCCAGAGGCAAGCTTTCTGTCAACACAAAAACAAATCCATTTCGATACCTGTTTGATTCGGATAAATCAATGGCTCCGTGAACATATTAATCCGGCAAGCATAGACATGACAGGTGTCGGAGCTTATGCGGCTTACTTAATGGGGCTTGAATTTATAGATGAACAGTCTCCTGTTTGAAGCCCGGATTTTTCAGGGGCCTGTTTTC
>Ga0172375_10001715_pt1 | contig 35044 bp, 30 predicted proteins | sample LakKiv1m_FD_114537 | JGI IMG/M metagenome (GOLD analysis project Ga0172375, IMG submission 114537) | Freshwater microbial communities from Kabuno Bay, South-Kivu, Congo - kab_092012_11.1m | ecosystem: Environmental > Aquatic > Freshwater > Lake | place: Democratic Republic of the Congo... | reverse complement strand
CCGTTCAAGCGCGAAAAAAAGTTTCGAGGTCCCAGCCAAACTCATAAAAGACGCGCTTTTGTCCACATCTTCACCGCGCAAAAAATACGCCCTTCAGAGCTGGTGCCGTCCACAACATCCACTTCTTCAATATCCAGAACGGTGCCTCGGATACCTGTGAGTCTGACCACGGAGAGGCCAATACCATTGGGCCGGGCCGGAACTCTGGTGGAGAAAACTCCCCGCGGCGTACGGTCCAAGAATGGGAGCACGTGGAGCGAATACCCGCTCGACAAGTGAAACCAATAGATGAGCATGATATGGGAAAAACCTTCCAGATCCTTGAGGCCGGGTTCGAAATCAGCTCTCAGTTCTATTGCCCCCTTAACCCCAACAGCCCCGATCGGCTGGATCGGCATGCCCTCCACATCGAGAAATGGCGAGCGTATTACACCTATAGGTCTAATGGTTATCTCATCCATCGGTTGTGACTGCATCCCCTTCCTGTAGTCTTCCTCCCTGATGACAAAGGTCACGGTAAACGCGTGACACCACTGCGCGTGCCATCAGCTCGCCGTGCCCTTCCCTTAAACACATTCCGCACCCTCAGTTTCATGATTACTTCTCCTTCAGGTAACCTGTACAGCTTGAAGAAGAGCCCACGTGCAGCCCGCCGAAGACATGCCGGAGATCGTCGCCTCAGCCGCCTTCTCTCTCATCCGTGAGCGTTGAGCCCTCCGAAGAAGAATAGTGCCGTGGCCCGTGGTGGTTTGTCCACCGCGCAAGCCTCCCGGCCTCAGCGAGCAAAGAGAACAACCGCAGAGAGACACGCCACAAGCATGAGAAATATGACCAGCTCCCATTCTCTTTCTGGCATGCATTGGCCTTTCTTCACTGATACCGGGACATTGCATTACTCGATGTCAGCTCAGGGTTCACGCCTATTAATTGAGTGAGTCTTCAGATCGTGAATAGTCATAGCACGACCAGGCCCTCGCAGCAACCACAAAAACGCCACACTGATGAACCTTCAGTCAGCCGGGGCGATCAAGGACAGGGGTCTTCGATTTATTTGCCCCCCACCTCATCTGTTGCATTCTGCGGAAGGCCTGTGATAAACTCCGTTTCAAGGAAAAAAGAGCAGGTGCTGCGATGGTACTCTTAAAGCGCTTTTTCGTGCTCTGGTCGGCAATAATTATCGTGCTGGGCTCCTTCACGTTCGCATCGGCACAGCAGCTATGGACCAAGTGCCACATTACCTGTCGCTGCCTGCAGGACGATACAGTCGGGAACTTTGCCTTCACCATCCCCATTGACAGGTCCCCGGACATCGGGTTCGAGGCGGATGAGGCCTGCAAAGCGTACGGCCAAAGAGTCTGTCTGGACGGCTGCAATGGACTGAAATTCACGTACACCTATCAAGTGACCAGCCCCTGACAACCTCCTTGTAATACCAGTGCGCTTTCGTGTCGGTGAAACCGGCGGGGCACCTCCTTCGCTTCGAACGGACGACCTGATTTCGCTCCGGAGGTACCCCGCCTGCAAGACAAAGTCACTCGTTTCAACGCTAAAGGGTACAGAACCAATTTGCAGTCGAGAGGGGAACCGGGCCCCCGAGTGGAGAGGAGTTCTGCAAGCGAGCGTGAGAGTGGAAGTCTTCAGGGACGATCTTCGTCTCTGTCCTTTTTGTCTCTGCCCAGGATGATCAAGAGAGCAGCGACCACCAGCACGGCTGCTCCGGCAATGGCCTCGTTGGTTCGGCCTGCAAAATAGAGCAAGGCCAGGGAAACTGCAGCGAGAATCAGCACGGGAACTGCGAACCAATTGCTCGTAAAAATCTTGCCCAACATATTTGTGTCTGCCCCTGCGCAGCCCCTCATGTGCCGCACCTTCTCGGCCGGCAAACGGCTGTGTGACTATCATTGCATAAGCGTGCTGCTGATCCTGGACTTCCTGACCATGTTCATGTAACGGGAATAATCGAGTTTTCTGAAAGCGTCAAGAGCTTGAGAGAGAGCCTGCTCAGCCATTTGGCTCTTTCCTATTTTTTCATAGACCCTCGATTTGTCGGCAAGGATGGACGCTGATGCCCGATCGTAATAGTTCAGCGCCTCCGAATACCGATTGGCTTTTTCGTAGATACCGGCGATGAGGCAAAGAGCCTGGGTTTCTCCGTGGGTGTCGTTTTCAGCGCGAGCCTTCCAGAGCACCGCGAAGGCCTGGAGCGTTGCATCCACCGGGACTCCCACCCCTGAGGCGAGGGCCGCTGCGGCCGATTCGAGGCGCTTGTCCAGGGACTTGTCCTTGCCGTCAGGAAGTGCGAGGGCTCTGGTGGTTTCTTCCAGGGCTTCAGTATGTTGTCCCAGCTTCTCCTTGATTATGCCGCTGTGATAGAGGATCAACTTCTTCCCGGTATTCAGTCCAACCTTTTCTCTCAGAGCCAGAGAGGCTGTCAATCCGTGGAGAGCCTTTTCGTACTGACCCGTCTGGGTGTAGCGGTCCGCCAGACGTTCCAAGACCCCGACCAGGCCCGGCTCATCGTTGGCATTCTTCAGTTTTCGCAACTCGGTCAGATCATCTCGGATGAGCTTTTCAATGGTTTTCCGCTCTGCCGCGGCCCGATTCTCGCTAGGTGACCTCCGGGCAGCCTTCGCGGCTTTTGGCGCGCCCGGGAATTTGCCCGCTGCCGACGGCTCCACTCCGGGGGTTCCGTCTCCCGCTCGGTTGACGCCTGTTCCGTTTTTTGACGAGACTGTCTTTTCTGAAGGAGAGGCTCCCTTAGCCCAAAGGACTACTCTTTCCGGCTGAGTAACGTTTTGTTGGGCCGCGGTCTTGGGTGTCTCGCCTGCCACTCTGTCGCGCGCCTGAGTGATCGGCCGAGCGGGCTTGATCACTCTCCCGGTATCCTTCCAGCCGACCGGCCCGCTTCCTACACCGTCAAGCTTTCCCATTGGCCGTGTCTGACTGCTGGAAGCCTCTGCAGGCGCGGCTTCCTTCCCTTCTTTTTGGGCAACCGGTTTGCCTGTGGGGGCAGTGACCACCTGGGAAGGCTTGTGCTCCGGCGCCGCCGGCATCTTACGGCTTTCCGCGGCAGCTACGGAAGCAGGCGCCGAGCTTTTGGCGCCGGCCTTTTGTTCCGGTCTGGTCCCCTCGGTAGGTTTCGGTTCTTCAGCAACGGCTTTCCTGCGCTCGACCGAAAGGGGACGGCCCGCAGAAAGGTCTTGGATAGCCTTGGTCAGAACCGAATGGCCTCCGGAAACGGCTTCTTCCAGGGCCTTGGCGTAAAAGGATGACGCCTTTTCCTTCTGTCCCATGGCCTTTTGATTGGCAGCCAACTCGATTAAAGCCAAGAGGGCTTCATCGCCGGCCTTCAGCTTGGTGAAGTGGCTCAACGCCTCCTGGAGGTAAGATGCCGCTTTGGTGTGATCGCCAAGCCTGGAGTGCACGCGACCTATTTCCAGATCGCTCCAAGCGAACGCGTGAACGTTCTTGCTTCGCCGCTCCAGGTTTCGGCTGTCTTCGAATCTGATGAGAGCTTTGGGAAAGTCGGATTTTGCAACGAACTGAACACCCTGGCGGTATATTTCCGCGGCATTGGAAGAGTACTTTCCCAGAGCGCGGGCCCGGCAGCGTTCATCCAGTTCGTCGGGTGTAGCTATCAACGATTCGGGGGAAGCTTTCTTAAGGACTATAGACGCGTCCGGTGGCAGCGGTGCGGCCCTGACGATTTCTCTGGTCTGCGGGGCCCGCTTCGGACCGCCTTGGACTTGCGCTGCAATAGTCTCATGATGCCGCTTGTCGGGCGCTGCGTCGTAACGACTGGGCTCGATGGAGCTTTGCAGTTTATTTGGAGAAGACAGACTTTTCTCGAGCTGAAAAATCCTCTTTTCCGTCTCGTCCCGGGACGTCGCATCCCTGGCAACGCCTAGCGCCGTCTGGTACATCTTGAGGGCCCGCTCTTTTTCTCCCATGTGCTCCAGAGATTCTGCCAGGTAGAAGTACGAACGATTGTCCACAGGCTTGTACGAGAGAGCTTTCTCCAGATCCGCCACAGCGGCGCGGTGATCCCCCAGTTTGGCCTTAGCCATTCCCACGTTTGTGAGCAGCTTGGATTCGAGCCCGCCCAGTTTCAAAGCCTCGGTGAAGTCTTGAAGAGCCCTGTCGTAAGTCCCCTGTTCCAGATACAGAACCCCGCGATTGTTCAGGGCGTTGGTATAATCCGGTTTGAGTTGGAGCGCCTTCGAATAGTCGGCCAAGGCCATTTCCAGGTTGCCTGCTCTCTTGTAGGCGACTCCCCGGTCGTTGTAATAGCGATGATCGTTCGGGTGAGCATTGATGGCCTGGGAGAGCAACTCCACGGCCTGTTGGGTTTTCCCCTGGCTCAGTGCTCTGAGGCCCGCGTCGTAGGAGTTACTTGTCGCCGCGGCCCCGGCTGTATTCGTCAACGTGCATACTGAAATCAGCGACAGAAACAAAAGAACCGGCAATCTTTTCATAGTCTTTTCCGGATCGCATCCTTCTGGGCACGGACAGTGCTCAACTACCTCTGGAGGTGATTCGCTGGAGGACTCTTGCGCCACGGACCAGGCGTGCCTTCCGGGCCGTCCGCTGGGATAATCGGCCGATGAAAGCCTTGTCTACTTGTCTCTGTGAGACCTGAGGCCGAATTGGCCCAAAATGTCTCTTATGAAGAAGGCCACTTCGTCAATGACGACCGGGACCTTCTCCACGAAGGTCGCCTCTTTGACGGCCTTATAGAGCTCCTTGCCGCTGCTCGCGGTGCTCTTGGCCTGCTTTTCCTCACTTCCATTGACTTCGTACCGCTCGTAACCCACCGCGTATACGTTGGACTGGACCGCCACAAGAAAGACCAGAGCGATCGCAAGGATGGTTGCAGAAAATTTCATCGTTGAACCTCCGTCGGTTTGCTCGGATAGGTCGAGCATCATATTCAAATTATATCATAACTTACCGAAAAAGAGAAGCATGGGCGTTTTTCGAAGCCCGACGCAGCATCTGTTGAATTTCCCGACCGAACAGGTGACCTTTGTGGTGCCGGCTCTGCGGGAGATACTTAACCGTACGGCGGGAAGTATCTGCGTCCTGAATTAGAGGCGCTCCGGATAGGAATCTCTGCAGCCGATCGCGACAATTTGTGCAACCTTTGGACGACTGAGGCATCACACTTCAATAGACGTCATTCATGATCATTATCCACGACCAAAATGTCAGGAAAGGAATAGTGCTGTGAGAAACATTCGTGACATCGTCCAGGACCGAAGCATAGCCAGACTGATAGACTGGGATCTGCAACCCTTTGACGCAGTCGCAAGGTACCTGGAATGGGGCACTAACTGGTCCCGTGGCTTGAATCACGCGAAATCCTGCAACGAGGAGAGCGTCTATTTTAAGATAAACGCCGTAAAGAAACCTGCCCGACTTGTGATGGTTCGACAGAGCCACAAGGATTACGAGATTCTTTCCGAGGTGGAAGCCCCGCAGGAACTCATTGACGACTCTGTAGAAGCCTTCGCTTGCAAGAACGCTGCGTGTGGTCTTACCGACGAACTGAGGTCCTGGCTGAAGAAGGAGGCCTTCAGGGCGTAGTACTATTTCGCATTCAAATCAGTGAGTCTGTCATACCGGCGGGGTTCCTCCGGAGCGCACTCAGGTCCTACGTTAGGCGCTGAGGAGGTGTCCCGACGGTTTCGCCGTCCCGAAACCCGAAATGGTACAATGGATCATTCTTGACTGCCTCCCAAGGAGATACTAATGGACTGCCACTGCAAGGATCATCTTCCCGGTGAATGGCATTCCCATGATGACTGTGATTGCACTAACCACGAGTATCCCACCTACTCTTTCGTAATTACAAAGGTAATGGAAGAGGATCCCGGAACGGGGACCGTGTACGTATCCAAGGCCTTCATGGAGACCCTCCAGCTTAAGGATGGTGACCCCGTGGAGATAGTCGGCGCACCGGACTGCCTGGTCCAGGCCAAAGCCCATCCCAACGCGTGGATTGATACCCGTATGATCTCCCTGGACAAGCAGACCATGGCCAAGGCAGGCTTCGGCTTGTTTAGCCAGGTCAAGCTTCGCAAAGGTCGATGCCCGGATTCCACGACCGTCACTTTGGAGGTGCCTCCTGGAAGCAACGTAAGCAGACTGCAGCTCCACGGCCTGATCGAGAAAGCCTGTGGCGTCCTGTTGCGACCCGGAGATTATCTGTCCCTCCCGGATTCGAGAGGCGACGAAATAAGGTTCAGGGTGATCTGCTTCGATCCCGAACCGGTAGCTCGGATATGTCCCGCCACGAGAGTGCATCTGGTGGACGCTCAGGGGGGAGACTACCTGTCGCCGCATGACGTCTCCTTCAAGGACGTGGGAGGACTTGACCAGGCAGTCGGTAAGGTGAGGGAAGTGGTGCAGCTTCCTCTGAGGCACCCTGAAATATTCTTCAGGCTGGGAATTGATCCGCCTCGGGGCGTGCTGCTTCACGGCCCCTCGGGAACGGGAAAGACTCTCATAGCACGAGCGGTGGCAGGGGAAACCGGATGCTATTTCAAGTGCATTAATGGCACGGAGATCATGGACAAGTATTACGGCGAAAGCGAAGCCAAACTCCGGGCCGCATTTGAAGAGGCATATCAGAGAGCACCCGCAATCATTTTCATTGACGAGATAGATGCCCTGGCACCGCGACGCGACACGGCCGAAGGAGAAGTGGAACGCCGGGTAACCGCGCAACTGCTGGCTCTAATGGACGGCATGGTGGACCGGGGCCAGGTCATAGTACTCGCGGCCACCAACCTTCCAAATATTCTGGATCAGGCCCTCAGGCGACCGGGGCGCTTCGACCGCGAAATCCTCATTGGCGTCCCGGACAGATCGGGCCGAAAACAGATTCTTGAGATTCACACCCGCGGGATGCCGTTGGGCAGTGTGGATCTAGACGAACTTGCCGACAAGACCCACGGCTTTGTGGGGGCCGACCTCAAGGCACTGTGTCAGGAGGCCGGTTACAAGGCTCTGAGGAGGATACTTCCGGGTCTGGAGGATACCGAGCAGGCCCTGTCCGAGGATTTCCTGGATGCGATAACAGTGGAGGACCAGGATTTTGGAGCTGCACTCAAGGAAATGCGGCCTGCTTCAGGTAGGAGCTTCGAGGTTGACCTCAGGGGCTGCGGATGGGACCACGTGGCCGGTTATGCCGAGGAGATCCAATTTCTACGTGAGATGATACTCTGGCCGTTCCAGAACGCATCCTTCCTTTCCAGGGTCGGGGTGACCAATCCAGGCGGCTTGCTCATCACGGGGCCTCCGGGGGTAGGCAAGACTCTCCTCGCACGTTCCCTGGCCAAGGAGAGCGGATTCAACGTCATAGAAATCCGAGGCCCGGAGCTCCTCTCAAAATACATGGGCGAGAGTGAGCGCAACATCAGGGAGCTTTTCCGGCAGGCGCGGCAGATGGCGCCGACAGTGTTGATTCTTGACGCCATTGATTCGATGGCGTCTTCGGGATGGTCCGATTCCAAGGTGATTGACCGCATGGTCAATCAACTGGTCCTGGAAATGAACGGCCTGGGAGGCGACAAGCCCGTCCTCGTGGTTGCCACGTCGGAAAGAGTGGAAGACGTACCGCCGGCCTTGAGAGCCTCGGGCAGGTTCAGCCATGAACTCGCTCTGCAGCCCCCGCGTTCTCAGGACAGGGAGCTTCTCTTCAGAAAGAGTCTTACCAGTGGCAATGTGGCCTTCGAAGGAGACTTCGCGGTTGCGGCATCGAATTCCGCTGGGCTCACCGCCGGTGATATCGTCGAAATATGCCGCAGGGTCATACTCCAGGCTGCCAGGCGTGTTTTGGAGGCGAACCCGGAAGCTCCCGGACGGATTACAGTCAGCGAAGACGACCTGCTAAAGATGCTGGACCGCTGGAAGCTTGCGGCAAGCGGACGGATCAGGGACCTGGTCTGACGCCGTCTGGTTTGAGAGAGCTTCGTCTTGTATCGAAAGTCTCCGCTCTATGTCTGGGTGCAACTCCCGGCACTCTCAACTGACGGTCTCATAAGGCGAGTGAGGGCTTAAGGGGCTATTGGTGTGCAATATCTGCACCCGCACTCGATCCCCGGCTTTGAAGGGCGCTTTTTCCGGCGGCAGGATCATGAGACCGTCGGCCAGAACCATCGAGCGCAATGCACCTGAACTCTGGGTGCCCGTTGTGACCGCGATCATTTCGCCGTCCTTTTCGAAAATGCGACACCTGACGAGATGCAACCGCTCCGGGCTCGTCTTCACGTCATCCGCCAGGGTGGTTTCGATCAATGGCCGGAAGAGCGCCGTGTGCCCCATCATCTTGAGAAGAGCCGGCCTTACGAACTGCTCGAAGGAGATCATCGCCGAAGTGGGATTACCTGGAAGACCAAAGACCGGCTTGTTGCCCATTGTCCCGAATACCAGCGGCTTGCCGGGCTTCATAGCTACTTTCCAGAACTTGACCTTCATTCCCAGCTGTGAAAGCGTGTCCTTCACCAGGTCGTACTTGCCCACGGAAACACCGCCTGACGTGAGCATGACGTCGGCTCTCATGCCGTCGGAGAGCCGCGCCCGTTGATCCGACTCGTCGTCGGACGCGATCCCCAGCGACAGAGGAATGGCGCCGCATTCCTGCACCTGTGCAGCCAGGCTGTAACTGTTGGAGCATACCACTTTGCCGCGGGAAAAGGGTTCGTCGAGGTCCACCAGTTCGTCGCCCGTGGATAGTATTGCAACTACCGGCCTCTGGTAAACGTGCACGTACGCGTGCCCCAGGGTGGCCAGCATCCCCACTTCGGGGGGGCGGATGATATCCCCCACAGAGAGGACCACCTCACCTTCGCGGACGTCTTCACCCCGTATTCTGATATGAGCCCCGAGGCCGGGGTCCTTCAACACCATGACCTGATTGCCCCGGCTCTCCGTATACTCGACCATGACCACGGTGTCCGCGGCCTCGGGTATGACGCCGCCGGTCATTATTCGGACCGCTTCTCCAGGAGCGAGGGTTCCGTGGAACGGTCTGCCGGCGGGCGAGTCGCCTACCAGATTGAGGGCCACGGGGCTTTCGGGAGCAGCTCCCTGGATGTCCTCATGGAGGCAACAGAAGCCGTCCATTGCGGAATTGTCCGCAGAAGGAACGTCGCGAACTGCCGCCACGTCTTGAGCGAGCACCCTTCCCAGGGCTTCCAGGACATGAATCCTCTCTTTTCCCAGGACGGGAATCTCCTCCAGAACCTTTTGCTGAGCTTCACCTATACCGATCACGGCTCACCTCTTTTTGCAGGGGGGTCCCCCTTCATATCGTGTTGAATGGTTAACCACAGGGCCAATGTATGCTAAATTATTGTCCGGCGACCGTTCAGTTGCTGATCCGGCAGCCCCTTCACGGGCAGGGCACGTGCCTGTCAAAAAGTTTGGTGGTGCTGATCAAGGTCCTTCAAGTCGCCACTGAACGGCATGGAAGCACATTTGACCACAGGAGGCAAGCTTCATGAAATGGTCTTTCAAGATCGGATCCCTTCTCGGCATACCGGTCAAGGTACATCTCACGTTTTTGCTCTTGTTGATCCTGATTTATTTTGCCGGTTCGACCGTCGTGGGCACAGGCGGTTTCAGCGGCGTGATATTCGTGCTGCTGATCTTTGCATCGGTTGTTTTCCATGAGTTGAGTCACTCTATGGTGGCCCGTTATTACGGGATAAAGGTCGAGGACATAACCCTGCTGCCCATCGGAGGGGTCGCCAGGATGAGCACCAATCCCGAGCAACCGGTCCAAGAGATACTCATTGCCGCCGCCGGCCCCCTGGCCAGTATTTTCCTGGCGTTCTGTCTCTGGTTTGCTTCTGACCTTTTCGGCGGGGGGGTAACCATTTCGGACATGTCGGTCCGGGGCGGGCTTCTGGCCCAGCTGACGGCAGTGAACGTGGTGTTGGCCCTTTTCAATCTCATCCCCGCGTTTCCAATGGACGGCGGCCGCATTCTCAGGGGCGTCCTTGGGCTGTACCTGGCTCCTTTCACCGCCACCAGGATTGCAGTGGGCGTGGGACAGGTCTTTGCAATAGTTTTGTTCTTTCTCGGGCTCTTCGCGATGAATTTGTTCGTGATTCTTATCGCGCTGTTCGTGTACATCGGAGCCGAAACCGAGGAACAGCAGATGGCAATCATGTTTGCCCTCGGCGGAGCCACGGCCAAAACGGCCATGATTACGGACCTGATAGTCCTTTCGCCCGATCAGACTGTGGGAGAGGCTGCCGAGAGATACTGCCGCAGTTTCCAGGGGGATTTCCCCATCATGGACGGCCCTAGACTCGCGGGGCTGGTCACCAAGGAAATCCTGACCGAGACTCTGCACAGGCAGGGGCCTTCGGTAAGGCTCTCGGAGATAATGTCCAAGGATTTTGCCACGGTTGTGGAACAAACCCCGCTCCTGGACGTGTTGCGTAAGATGCAGGAATCCGGCAGCAAGGCCGTCCCAGTGCTCAGAGCCGGCAAGTTGGAAGGCCTTATTACCCTGGAACAGATCGGAAGATACAACATGCTCTGCTCCGGATACTCATGCGAATTTCTGGAGTCGCGCAAAGCCTGAGCAAGGAGCGGCGACCAGTGGAAGCCGCTGATATGTTGGGAGTCTCTGGAAAGGGGGCCCGGGGGAAGACTTTTCTGCAGAAAAGTCTTCTCCCGGAATCATTCTTGTGGGAAGTCCATATACGACTTTGCCTCAATTTGGGGACAATAAAGGGGAGGCCATGTACCTCGTAACTGCGGATGAAATGCGGGCCTTCGACGCCACTGCCATCAAGGATTACGGAATCCCGGGCATAGTGCTGATGGAGAATGCGGGCCGCACGACGTTCTTCCATATAAGCCGCCATCTCGGCGGGGATGTGCGCGGACTCAGGATATCCGTTGTTTCAGGGCCCGGAAACAACGGGGGAGACGGCTACGTGATAGCGCGGTATCTGATCAATCACGGAGCGGACGTGCAGACCTTCCTGCTCAGCCCGCGCAACAAGATAAAAGGCGACGCGCTCGCGAACCTACAGATCTTGGAGAAAATGACGGACAGGATCACCGAGATCTCGGACCAAGAATCACTCGAACAGGCTGCCTGCGAATGGCAGACAGGCGACGTCATCGTAGACGCGATACTGGGCACAGGTCTTAATTCAGAGGTGCGGTCCCCGTATCGGGAAGCCGTGGAAGCAATTAACGCCTCCCGAGGCCTCAAGGTGTCGGTGGATTTGCCATCCGGTCTGGACGCGGACTCCGGCCGAGTGCTGGGCGTAGCCGTCGAAGCGGATCTTACGGCCACCTACGGATTCATGAAGCTGGGAATGGCGCTGCACCCCGGCTTGGAATACTGCGGCCACGTCGAGGTGGTTGACATCTCGATACCTCTGCCCGCCATCGAACAAAACCCGCCTCTGGCCACGCTCTACACCAGGCCCGATCTTTCCTCGTATCTGCTCCGTCGCGCGGACCCTCAGGCGCACAAGGGAACGTTCGGGCACATTCTCATAGTCGGCGGGTCCCAGGGCAAAACCGGCGCGGCGGCAATGGCGGCCAGAGCAGCATCCCGCATAGGGGCAGGCCTTGTGACCGCCGCTGTGCCTGCCTCTCTGAATCCCATTCTGGAGGCGAAGCTCACCGAGGAAATGACCGAGCCACTTCCCGAGTCCGTCGTACCGGGGCATCTGGACGAATCGTCTGCAGAGCGCATTCTTTCTCTGTCTCAGGGTAAGCGGTGCCTCGTAGTCGGGCCTGGCCTCTCCAAGGGCGAGGGCATTCCGGAGATGATTGAAAAGGTGCTGGCAGGATATTCCGGATGGGTGGTTATAGACGCGGACGGGCTCAACGCCCTGGTGGGAAGGCTGGAGTCTCTCGTATCTTCCGGTTCGCGGGTCGTGTTGACTCCGCACCCCGGAGAAATGGCTCGACTCACAGGAACCACCACCGCCGAGGTCCAGGGCGACCGGGTCGGCGCAGCGCGGCAGCTCGCGGCTAGCTGCGGTGCCTGGGTGGTGCTCAAGGGAGCCAGGACGGTGACGTCCTCACCCGACGGAAGGGTTGTCGTCAACACCACGGGAAACCCGTGGATGGCATCCGGAGGCCAGGGAGACGTCCTCAGCGGTATTTTGGGAGGCCTCCTCGCGCAGGATATTCCAGCGGATGCGGCTGTCCCGCTCGGGGTTTACCTCCACGGCCTTGCAGCGGACAGACTGGTGAAAAGAAATGGGCCGGCTCCGGTGCCGGCCTGGGACGTGATTGACGAGTTGCCGTTCATGCTCGGGGACCTTTCGGAGCCGAACACGTCCGAGTGACTAATTATATGTCCCTTGGTGAGCCCAACCCGATTATATGATTACTCCGCAGGCGCCCTCATCCCCGCAGGTGTCGCAGGAAACGCAAGCCGGACGCTTGAGCGCGTACTCGGCGTCTCCGAAGGCATCTCCCACCTCCTCCGGATTCCCGGTTCCGCATACCGGACAGCTCCGGGGGAACTTATCGGGGTCAAAGACGATCTTGGCAAACTCTTTGCCGCATCCGGTACATCTGTATTTCAAGATAGGCATTTTGTTGCTCCTTTCGGGAAAGATCAGCCGGGGCTGCCATCGCCGTCTGCATCGTCCAGGTCGGTGAAGAAACCAGGATTTTGCGCTCGCTCTCTCTTGAAGGCCTCCACCAGAACTTCGTGCCGAGCTGTTATCTTGAGTCTTTTCTTCCACTTGGGATCCTCTTCGTAGATCTCCATATCCGCTGCGAACTCCGTTAGATCATTCTTATCCGGCCTGCCCAGTTTTTCCCACAAAGCGGTGTTGATCAGCTCCCACACCCTGATCCCTACCTTTTCCGATTCTCCGATAGCCATGGCGAGGAGATAAGGATTCATCGTAAGCTTTACCGAGATTATTCCCTCCGGCCAGTTCTTGGCTTCTTCGGAGCGGGTCTCGCAACAATCGGACATTACGACCTCCTTGATCTTGGTGTCGTCTATGTTACTTGGATGCAACGAAACACAAAAGAGTGCGGCAGTCCCCGGAGCCAAGTACACCTTTTCGCAAATTCGGTTGCGTATTCGGGTGCCACTGCTAGCTTGCTAGCAGTGTTTTCCGGAGGCGCTGCGGGGCAAGTCGGCACTGTCACCCACGCGCACCCGGAAGCATGGTCATAGGGTGACGTACCCAATGTAGGGGCGCCGCTTGCTGCGCCCTCTACGGGCAGGGCCGGCCCCGCCCCTACTGCCGCCGCTTCGCCATCGTTGGGGCCCGTTGTGTATGCGCGACCGTATCTGGGAAAACCTAAGCACACCTCATCAAAAAAGAGTAATCCCCTCCCCGGAAGTCCAAGGGCCTCCCTCATTCCGATTCCTGCAAGCGCACGAGATCGGCATCTCGTCCGATCATCACCAGTACGTCACTTGGTTTGATGACGAAATCCGGACCGGGCAGGAACTTGAAGGCGGGGGGAACAAGCTCCTTGACCGCTATTACGAACACACCGAAGCGTTCTCGCATGTTCAATTCCTGCAGGGTGTGTCCTTGAAAAGAGTCCGGCGGCGCCACGTCCATCACCTGAAAATCCTCCGCCAACGGTATGAAGTCCAGCAGATTGGGGTTTATGATCTGCGCGGCTATCCTGTGAGCGGTCTCTCTTTCGGGAAAGATGGTTTCAGTGGCTCCCACGGCCCTGAGTATCGCGGCATGATCCTCGCTCATGGCCTTTCCTCGAATGCTCTTCACGCCGATTTTACTCAAGTGCAAGGTGCACAGAATACTTGCTTCCATGCTCTCGCCCAGGCTGACAAAAGCCTCTTCGAAATCCGCGGTCACCACCGCGGACAACGCAGAAAAATCTCTGGCATCTATTATCAATGCGCGCTGCACCGAATCAGCTATCGCCTGGACCCGTTCCTCGTCGCTGTCCAGCGCGAGGACATCGCAATGTTTGGCCAAATCCCTGGACAGCTCACTGCCGAACTGGCCAAGGCCAACTACGCAAATACGCTTCCTCGGAGGTTTCATCCTATCATCACCGTCCCTTTGGGATGCCTCACGTGCACAGTGTCGGGCGGGATCATCCACATTGCGATGGTGAGAGGTCCCAATCTGCCGACAAACATTGTTGCTATAATCCACAGCTTTCCGGCCACCGTAAGCTTGGGCGTAACCCCAGTAGAAAGGCCCACCGTGCCGAAAGCCGATACCTGCTCGAAAATCAAATCCAGAGCCTGCACTCTAATATCGGATTGGGTCGTCAGAAGAAAGAGGATTCCTGCAATGTTCCACAAGACGGCCAGGGCGACGATCACGTCTGAGCGCCTAGTCAGCTCTTCCGGAAGGCCGCGGTCCAGAAGCCTCACGTCTCGGCGCTCTCTTAGACCGGCCATGAACCTCGCCCACCAGATGCCCAGCGTCGTCGTCTTTACCCCGCCTGCGCATGACCCCGGCGAGCCGCCAACGAACATCAGCAGTATGAGGATGAACAACGAGGCAGAAGGCATCCTGCCGATGTCAATGCTGTTGAATCCCGCAGTGCGGGCTGTGACGGATTGAAACATGGCGTGAACCAATTTTTCCAGAGGCGACGTCTCGTCCGGGGTCAATCCGCAAATCAGCAGGAACAGCCCACCGCCGACGATCAAGATTGCCGTGATGGTCATGACCAGCCTCGCGTGCAACGAGAACCGCCTCGGTCGCAGGCCCAACTCTCGCCGCGCGGCACGCCGGGAAGATACCCAGAGCTCGTTCAGTACCGTGTACCCGATGCCTCCGAGCACGATCAGGGTCATTATAACTGTAAGAAATCCTGTGTCGCTCTTGAGCGCCATAAGATTTTCGCTGAAGGTGGAAAACCCGGCGTTGCAGAAAGCTGAGATCGAATGAAATATCGCGCAGAAGACCGCCCGGTCGGGCTCCACTGCCGACAAGGCAAACAGGAACAACAGCAGAGCTCCGGTCCCCTCTATTGCAAAGGTCACTGCCAGAATGGACTTGAAAGTCCTCTGGAATTCTCCGGCCACGTCCCGCTGAAAAAAGGTGTCGTGCAATACCGCCTGGGATTGGAGCGAAAGCCTCCGCCCCAGTGTCTGGAAAGCAAGAGCCGCAAAAGTCATTACCCCGAGGCCGCCGGCCTGAATCAGGAGCATTATCACGAGCTGACCGAAAAAGGTGTAGTCCGTGGCCGTGTCCACTACCACAAGGCCGGTCACGCACACCGCGGAGGTTGAAGTGAACAGCGCATCAACGAAACCGACTTTCCCGGGCGCGTGAGACCAGGGCAACACCAGCAAGAGGGCTCCCACAAGAATCAGACCGGCAAATCCGACTATTACAAGAGTCTGAGGCGACTTGAAAAAAGCCAGAATTCTCTTTTTTTGAATAAGATTGGCCATTGTCAACAAGTTATATCAGCAGCCTGACGCAGACCCTTTCCCCGGTAGCACCGCTCCGATCCCCAAGAGCGTAACAGGAGCTTGACATCGGGTCCACTGGAAAATATGGTGACCCCATGCCGGCCGGAGTAATCAGCGTAATCGGCGTTGCAGCCATCATAGGGTGCTGTTTCCTTGTCTCACAAGACAGGCGGAGAATCAATTGGACTTTGGTTCTCTGGGGGATAGCCCTGCAAGTGGTTTTCGCCGTTCTTATACTCAAGACATACCCTCAACACATATATCTGGTCGCACAGGGGCTGTTTGACGGCATATCGCGCTTCGCGGGAGTCGGCGGCAGGTTTCTTTTCGGCTCACTCATGGACAGCAAGGATTTCGTCATCCTTCAGATGGGGACCGTGATCGTGTTCGTGAGTGCGGTCATGGCCGTGCTCACTTATCTCCGGGTCCTGCCCGCGGTGATATACTGCCTTGCCAGGATCATGCAGAGGACCATGCGCACATCGGGCGCAGAAACCCTAGCCGCTGCAATGTTCATCCTCATGGGCATAGAGTGCGTCACCGGTCTGAAGACGGTTATAGGCCGTCTGACGCGTTCAGAGTTGTTTTCTGTCATGACGTGCTTCATGGCTACCATTGCCGGGTCGGTGATGGCAGTGTACGTGGGTGTGTTCGGCGCAAATCCCGCGTACATCCTGGCTGCCAGCGTCATGAATGCCCCAGCAGCTCTCGCGCTTTCCAAAATGTTGGTCCCAGAGACCGGAACCCCTGAAACAGCGGGCAAAGTTGAATGGAAGATGCTTCAGTCGGCTGATCGGGGCATCGTGCAAGCGGCGGCAGGTGGTGCCGTGGACGGCCTGAAGCTCACAGCGACCATTGCTGCCATCCTGTTGGCCTTTGTTTCATTGATTCACCTGTTTAATGCCTTGCTGGGCGTATTGGGGACTTCTTTCGAGACCCTGGGAGGCTACGTTTTTGCTCCGGTGGCGTTCCTCATGGGCATACCGTGGGAGGACTGCATGAAGGCCGGGCATCTGCTCGCCCTAAAAACCGTGTTCAATGAATGGCTGGCCTACAGCACTATGCAGCAGATGATAGCGGCAAACCAGTTGTCGCCCAGAGCCGTAATGATTCTAACCTATGCACTGTGTTCCTTTGCGAATTTCGGCAGTCTGGCCATCCTGATCGGAGGGATTTCCGCTCTCGCACCCGAGAGAAGGGAGGAAGTCATAGAAATGGGGCTCAGAGCATTGCTGTCCGGTCTCCTTGCCGGATTCATGACCGCCTCGGTTGCGGGTATACTCAGCGAGTCGTAAGAGACCACAATGTCACACAATCAACTGCCGGACTATCTGCCGAAGAAATTCCAGCGAATCCACCTTGAGCTGACAAATCGGTGCAATTTTTCGTGCTCGTTCTGTCCCGACGGGAGGATGACACGTCCCAGGGGCTTCATCGAGGAATCACTTGCCGCGTCCGCGATTAGCCAGATCGCCGAGCTCAACCTTGCGGAAAAGGTGACCTTCCATGTTATGGGAGAGCCGATGCTCCACCCTCGGTTCTTTGACATCCTGGATCACGCCTCGGCAGCGCGTGTCCCCGTGGGCCTGACGACCAACGGATCCCTGCTTAGGCCCGAGACAATCCGCATGCTGGCTGAACGGGATCTTAGGCAGATAGATATTTCCCTTCAAGCGCCGGATAGTGAGAGCTTCCAGGCGACTCGCGGAACCCGTGCGGATTTCGGCCGTTATCGCGAGAGACTTATGGATCTTGTAGCCGCGTGCGCGGCCAGACCTTCGCCGCCGGTCTTCAAAATACGCATCATGACCACGCGGTTCGCAAAAAAGATGCGCGAGCAACTGGGCATTCCGGATTTCATGGGGAGCAGCGACAAGCTGCATCAGACGGTGCTGGAATGGACGGAACTGGTCAACCAACGGATTGGACGTTCAGCTCCAAATCCTGCAAAGCTGACGCAGAGGATTGAAAAGATAGGGATATTCGGCTGGAACGTCATCGAGATCAGTCCCAACATATTCATCGAGACCTATGTCCTGACGGACTGGGGCAACGCCTTCGCGGACGAAAGGATCATCGAGGCGGGTCACGGATACTGCTTCGGCATGAGGGACCACTTCGCTATCCTCCATTCAGGCGACGTGGTGCTTTGCTGCGTTGACTACGACGGCAAGACCGCTATCGGCAATCTCAAGGATTCTTCGCTCGCGGAGATCCTTAACAGCCCCGCTCTGGAACGGATAATGAGAGGATTCAGAAAGGGCCGGCTTATAGACCCGTATTGCAAGCGCTGCCTGGGGTGCAGCAGCGTCATCGGATCCTGGGTCAAGCCCACCGCCTCAATATTGGGGCTCAAGATAATGAAACCATTCTTCTATCGTAAATACAAACTCTTCGATTGAATGTGGGGGAGGCTTCCTCCGAGCGCCGACCACACCTACTTTCGAAAAAACCATAAGAACACGTTGGCGAGTATGGTCAGCACAATGCTGATCACTATGCAGGTCACAACCGGGAAGCTAAAGGAGAATCCCGGCCGTTCCACGCGAATGTCGCCCGGCAAGGAGCCCAAGGGGAGCCCGGATTTGCCCGCGAGCCACAGCAGGCCGCCGATGGCCGCGAGGCTCAGGCCGAGAATGACAATCCATTTTCCCAGGGCTGAAAGATCCACGGAGCGCCTTCTTCATATCATGTAAACGTTTTCCGGACTTGGAGAGGTTCCTCAAGAACAAAAACCGGCCTTCCGTTCGCAGCTGAGAAAAGCCCCTCCGTCACACATCCATGACGCGAACCGGCATCAGTATTCGATCCCTTCTCCGGCCCCGACCCCCTGATCATAGTGGTGCTTGATCTTCCGCATTTCCAAGACGCAGTCGGCACGTTCCACAATGCGAGGGTGAGCATCGCGGCCGGTAAGGACGAGTTCGACTGCTTCGGGCCTGCCGGCAATCAATTCCAGAACATCCTCGACGCCGATGAGGTCCATGAACAGGGCCACGTTGACCTCGTCCAGTATCACTACCTGGTAATCCCCGCTCAGCATGGCCGATCGTGCCTGGTCCAGTGCTTCCTGGGCGTGAACCGCAGCCGGCTGTTCTCTCCCAGGCTTGAATATGAAGCCCTTTGTGCCCATAGGTAGCATAGTGAGAAGCGGCTGCATGTCACTCGCGGCAAAATGTTCACCAGTGGAGTCCGGCGCTTTCATGAACTGGACCATGAGAACCTTGAGGCCTCTAGCCACGGCACGGAGAGCCACACCGAGCGCGGACGTGGTCTTTCCTTTTCCTTCGCCGGTAAAAACCTTGATCTTGCTTTGATGGTTCATAAGAGCCCTTGACTTGTGGCGGATTCTCGATGAGAAGCGGTTTCGGCCGCGGGTTGAGCTTTCAAACGAGTGGCCCTGCGAAGGCACAGTGCCTTCAACCGGCGTTACGACAGGGCTCACACCGCGGGTTGCCGGTGACGATTCCGGGCCGGGGGAAGCCGGCGAGTCCCTGGTTTCAGTGTAGAACCCAAGAGAATCATGCTACCCCTGCACCTGAAGCGTGTCAATACGGGACGTGCAGCGAGAATTCGCAACCTGGACCGAGGAGTTAGGGCCGGGACATCGAGATACCTTTGACCGGCTTTGGACAGATGCGGTGTTTCAAGCCCGAGGAGTACCCGAGCGTGGGCCGGCCTGTTGACAGTGCCCATTTACACGTGTATGAATAATTGCGTGGCTGGGATCGTTTGAATCTGCCCGCCACGGCGTTACCTCCGGCACTGTGCGCCCGTAGCTCAGCTGGATAGAGCAACGGACTTCTAATCCGTAGGTCACAGGTTCGAATCCTGTCGGGCGTGCCACCTAACTGGTTACAATATCGCCAAGTTAGCCGGCAACAGCTTGGTGACAGTTCTTTCTAAGGACCGCAGAGGCAACGGGACACTCGACTTGGCCACCAAGATCCTATGCAGTGACGGCCAAGTGTTCTGAATCCTCCTTTGCAACGCCGGGTCGCAGGTTGATCGCACCTGCATCACCATATCCCTTGTCAAAAGCCGCGGCGCTCACAACCCTCCTCCGCCCATATTCCATTCTGATGTGTGAGAAGGCGGTGGCCATGTAATTCTTGATCATCTGTTCCTTCGCCAGGACCAGCTCCTTACAGTCATAGCACTCTACGGCTCTGATGCGATCCGTATGCTCCTTGAACCTCTCGCCAATCCGCTTGACGGCTCCGTCCAGGTAGGCGTTTCTCAGAGCAGCGGTACCCCAGCCCATGTTTTCCCGTTTGAGCCTGGGCAGGGCTCGCTCTACAAGTCTGTGAAGCTGCCGATAGAGAAATTGGAACGTATAGACTGCAACCTCAGCGTCGGCCGGAGTCCCAATGAAGGACAATGTCGCATTGCACCCGTGACGCCGTCGAATGATGTGTTGGCACTCGAATCCTTCAGCAACGTGAATCAGCAATCCCTTGACCCAGTTCCTGACGGCCTTGCCTACACGTACAGATGCCTCCGTGGGAGCAAGGACACTGTTCGCATCATTTGTCGGTAAGTCCGCTATGCTCAGGTTGTACCTGGCCAGAAACTCACGAGCCTTTGCCGCGGCAAGGGCAGCCTCATTTTCGTTGGGAGAATTGGAGAGCTCAAAGAGCTTCCTGACCTTTGAGAGAACCTCTTCCTTGGTCATGGATCAATCATATCCTTCTGAGGAGTAAAACAAGCGCATTCCGTATGAAGGAAAGCCGATATATCAGATAGACGGTCGAGTCAAGGGATTTTCGCCGGTTTGGCCTGAAACAGAGGACTCGCCGGCCTTTTTTGTGCCACTCTTAAGAGGTCGCAAATCCACAATGTCCTTTCGCAATGGACTATCCTTTCTGCGGAAAGAATGTAGAAGCCTCTATTAGGGAATCTTGAGGGGTGATTCACTACGCCAAACTCGGACAATACGGACACCACGTTTATCGAGACGATACACCACACGAAACGGAGGATGGATAATTTCGCGTAAATGGACGATGCCAAGCTCAGGCACAATCCGTCCGCTTTCGGGAAAGCCGGCGAGCCTTTCCACGCCTGAAAATATCTCCGCCAGTAGACGTGAAGCCGAAGAGCGCGTATACCAACATGACCTTTCGCCAGGTGGCGCAACAAACTGTCGGCTCGCAAGAGGCCACGCATATGAATCTTAAACCCCCCTCTGGCGAAAACCCGAAACTGGGTGCTAAGTGCTCTGTTTCGTAAGTTCGGTGTCGTATTCGGGTGCCACTGCTAGCTTGCTACCAATGTTTTCCGGAGGCACTGCTGGACAAGCCAGCAGTGGCACCCAAGGTGTTGCGAACCGGGTGACGCGCCCGTGATTTTGGTGTGACGTATTTGTGAATTGGTCTACTAAGTTGGAAAGACCAACCACGACCTTCGGGGATTTCCCCACGAGGATTTTTATATGAGTGCGCTTTCGGATCAGTGAAACCGGAGGGGCACCTCCTCCGCTGCGAACGGAGGATCTGGCTTCGCTCCGGAGCTACTCCGCCGGGAAGGCAGGTTCACCCGTTTGAACGCGAAGGGTACAGGCCTGTCTTTCTACGGATTCCCGGGTCCCTGTCCATCGCTTCATTGTTGATAGGATTCAAGCTGCCCCGTGCTGCGCCTTGATTTTCCGGCGATCCAATGTGCCGTCACCAATCTTGGGGAGCGCATCCACAAACACAACATATTTGGGTTTCTTGAAACGGGCGATTCTCTGGGCCACGAACTCAATCAGCTCGGCCTCTGAGAGAGACGCCCCGGGGACGAGCACGCATATGGCCTTAACAGCCTCGCCCCAGTCGGGATCGGGGACGCCTATCACCGCCGTCTCGTTCACCATGGGGCATTCTAAAATTACCTCCTCAACCTCGGCCGGATATACGTTCTCCCCGCCGGGCTTGATTAGGTCTTTCTCCTCGGCACGCCCTTCAAACCAGAGATATCCATCCTCGTCAACGCGGCCCATGTCACCGGTGTGGTGCCAATCGTCACGGAAGGTGTACTGTGTCTCCGCCTCCTTGTTCCAGTAACCATTGAAGACTTGCGGCCCGCGTACCACTATTTCACCGGAAGCTCCCCTCTCGAGGACATTTCCCGCTTCATCAACCACCTCGACATCAGCGAATTGCGTCGGGAATCCTGCCGATCCGGGCCTCTCAAAGTACGGTGCGAGCGTCGCGAGCCCAGAGGTCTCTGACTGGCCGTATGCCGCCCAATAAGTCGCTCCGGAACGCTCCTCAAATGCCCGTACCGTGTCCGGGTGATCAATCCCTAATGCGTGCCTCATACTCGACAGATTGTGCCCCCCTGCCTGAGCCTTGTCCAGAATAGAGGTCAGCATGGGTGGGAATTCGAAGAATATGCTCACCTTATAATCTTCAATGTGCTTGCACGCTATGCCCGGGTCAAACCGCTGCATGATGATGCTGGTACCCTCCCCAAGCATCACCGATAGAACCTGAAGCAGACCTGCGACATGAAAGAGGGGCACCATGGCCAAACCGACGTCTTGCTTGTTGAGACCCCAGAGAAGGGCCAGCTGCGAGGACGCAAGCAACAGGCCTTGGTGAGTGAGCATGGCCCCTCTGGGCCTTCCGTGGACCGCTGCGGTGTACAACAGGGTGCAAGGATCGTCGGAGTCATGGTCTGCGGCAGCGCCGGTCTTCCCGCTTTCGAGGAGACCGTCAAAAGACTCGAACGGACCGGTGGTGCCCTGTGTGCTGAACAGATTCATCTCCCTCTCTTCCCCAGCCAGGGAGGAACGGGCCATGTCCTGAAATTCCGGAGCGACAAATAGGAATGTGGGAGAGCCATCTGTCAGGATGTATCCGACCTCTTGAGGGTTGAGCCGCCAATTGATCGGCAACAGAATGGCTCCTATTTTGGCGACAGCTCCGATGAGGCAAAGAAATGGCAAACCATTCTTGGCGAGAACTCCTACACGCTGACCGCTGCGCAGTCCTGTGCTTTGGAGTCCAGCTGCCAGTCTGTCCACCTTCTCCTGGAACTCGTCGTAGCTTATCTTCTCCTGCTCGCAAACGAACGCGGTTCTCCCTTTGTTGTGACCGGCGTTGCGTTTGATCACTCCGTAGAGCGATAGGTCGTGGATACCCATATGCGTCCTTTCGGTCTCTGTTGAATTTCGAGCTTAGTAGACCAATTCATAAATACGGTCACACCGAAATCAAGTGCGCGTCACCGGTGCGCCACACGTTGGGCGCCACTGCCGGCTTGTCCAGCAGTGCCTCCGGAAAACACTGCTAGCAAGCTAGCAGTGGCACCCGAATACGACACCGTACTTGCGAAACGGTGTACTTAGCCGCCGAGGTCCGCGGATCTGATCAATACAAATCCGTCTGCAGCCGCAAATAGGCCTCATTGCCACCAGCTTTGAGTCCAAAGATGTCCCATGGTTCACTCGGCGTGACAGGATTCAGGGGGTCAGGTTGCAGATCCTGACGACAGCCGAAGGAGCCGATCAGATTAGAGGGATGCGGGCTCGACCAGGATTGGACAAAACGAGACTTTGTCCGCGAGTGCCACATTTCATCTGTCTTGGCCCGTCAGAATCCTCACTTGCCTTTGAAGACAGGATGCCTCTTCTCATAGAATGAGTTGACACCTTCCTTATGATCGTCGGACTGCATGCATATCGCTTGCGCTAAGCCCTCGTATTGCATGATGTCCTGGAGGTTGCTCTCAAGACTCCTTGAAAGAAGAACTTTCCCCAGGCCGATTGCGAAGGCCGGGCCGTCGGCAATCCCCTCGGCCAGATGCAGGACTCGGGACTCCAGCTCCTCCGGTTCCACAACCTGGTTCACAATTCCCATCTGCTGAGCCTCGTCAGCGGTAATTCTCCTGGCGGTCCAGATGAGTTCTTTCGCTCGATGCATCCCCACGACCCGTGGCAGAAAATATAACGAACCCATATCCGGAACGAGACCCACTTTCGTGAAGGCTTGCATGAATGTCGCTTTGCTCGACGCTACAACCAGATCACAGGCCATTGTAATGCTGAAACCCGCGCCGGCGGCAGCTCCGTTCACGGCCGCTATTATCGGCTTCGGGATGCCTGCAATCAAGTTTATTATCTCATTGCAGCCGTTCATGTGCTCTATGCCGTAAACAGCACTCATCCCGTCTTCCAACTCCACCAGGTCTCCGCCTGCACAAAAAGCCCGTCCTTGTCCTGTCAAAATGGCAACGCAGCTGTCGGCATCGTCTCTAAATTGCCGCAGCGCAGCCTTCAGATCCTTTCTCAATCCCGGTTCAAGCGAGTTCAATTTATCGGGGAGGTTCAGGCTGATGATCGAGATTTTCCCGTGTTTTTCAACGAGAACACTTGATCCCATGATGGTGGTGCTCCTTTCTTGATGGCTCCGAAGAAAACGATGAACAGCCCCCGGCGTCGAGCCACAGCTCGTAGGAAACGCGGAAAAGAATTCTTGCGGTAATGAACCCTGTTCTCAGCTAATTTCATTATCCTTTGTGATCCCTGCGATATTCCGGGCAAGGTTCTTCTTCATCTCCATGTTGGAGTATCGCGAGATCATAACCCTTTGGGCCTGGGGCGACCCTGCCCCGTGCAGTGTCTCGGTGAAGAAAGCCGCAGCCCCGGTGCCCATCGTGATGTTCTCGATGAGGCGAATACACCTCACCCTGGCCTCCCAAGAGATACCCTCCACGCCCTTCAGATACTTCTTCAGAAGATCTCCGATGCCGTCAGGGATCATAAAGTCTTTCTCCGAGGGCGTCGTCCCTACCGTCGCGCCGGCCAAATCCTGGGCAAGACGTGAAATCTCCAATGGGAATCGGGTGATATTGAGTTTGCACACATTGGCCAAAAGCCCGTTAACAATGTACCCGCCCGAACTGTGGCGGCTTCCTTCGTACGATGCCGCCAGGGCACATCCGTGACAGGTTTCGGCAAGGTGAATCATTTCGACCAGTTTGTCTTTAACATGGGAGGCCTTGGCGGTGCCGATATAATCCGAAAGGAGTGCCGCCGCGCCGATCAAAACATCCGCCATGCCAACTTTGCAGCCGCCATAGCTCGTCCGGTGAAAATTGGCGAAAATCTCGACAACTTTTCCCGAATAGGGCGTCTCACCGAACATTAATACATTCTCCCACGGCACAAACACATCATCGAAGATAATGTAAGCCTCATGTCCGCCAAAATTGCTATTCCCCACATCCAGTATGCCGCCCTCAAGTTTGCGAGTGTCACAGGGCTGCCGCCCGTATACATAGGTAATGTTCTTGGTGTTCGAAGGCGTAACAAAGGCAACGGCATAGTCCCTATCCGCTTCCTTCATGGCTGTGGTTGGCAGAACGATCACCCAATGGGAATTTACGGCACCCGTTTGATGAGCCTTGCATCCCCTGACAACAATCCCCTTGCCGTCCTTTTTGACAACACGCAAGTACATGTCCGGGTCCGGCTGTTTGCTGGGAGCCAGAGACCGATCCCCTTTCGCATCGGTCATGGCTGCATCAAACACTAGATCTTCATCCTGGACAATTCTCAGAAAATTGAGAAATCTTTGATGATACTCAATCTTAAGTTCCGCCTCCATCTCATGGGTGACCGCCGAAAGGGCATTGATCGCATCAAGGCCGGCGCACCGCTGAAAGCATGATGCAGTCTTCTGTCCCATCAGGCGGAGGAGTTTCACTTTTTTCGTCAGGTCGTCCCTGCTCTGTTGGATGTGGCAGAACCGATTGATCTTATTGCCCGTGATATGCGATTTCGCTGTTGCGAGATCTTCGTACAGCGGATCGTGGGCGATTTCATAGGTGACACCCACCGAGTTGATCGACGGTCTTATGATTGGATGATCTACATTGTCTACCCGCTCCCCCATGACGTAAACGGGCAATCTGAGTAGCCTGATACTCTCAAAATATTCTTCCTTTGTCATCAAAGCCATGAGATTAACCTCCTTATCATTGTGACAATTACCCAGAAGCCCAACGCCACGGCAGCTCAGATAACGACCTGAGCCTCGCCTGCCATTACCTTGTCGCCGGCGGAGTTCGCTGCCCAAATATCTATCTTGAGGACAATCCTCCCCTCGGCTGTCTCTTTCCTTTCGCGGACTGTGCCTTTGATGGTGACGGTCTCTTCGGCATAGACCGGCTTGATGAATTTGACCGACAGGCTCGAGTCGTTGATCCAGTGTTCCCTGTAAACCTTGAACAGGGCTTCGGCACCGAAGTTCATGGTTTGAGAACCCTGGAGCACCATATCCGGAAAGCCCCACTTGCCGGCCGCTTCTCGGTCGGTATGAATAGTTGTTATGAAGATGCCCGGGTAACGGTTTGAATAATTACACAGCAAATCCTCGGTAATCTTTTTTACCACGGCGGGCAGTTCGTAACCCACTTGGGTGGCTCCGGGTGCGACACTCATGTCATCAATCCTCCAATTCCAGAAGCAAAGTGGACACGCCGCGGCAGGCGACCTGCCCATTGGCTTTCGTGACGGTAACACCCAAGTCCAAGTACGGACGACCTCGTTTCTGGTATAGACGCTCGACCGTACCGGTAACGGTAATTTGTTCACCGGGAAATATCGGACCCTTTGATTCGAAGGTCAGTTGGGAATTCAGGACACCCATGGGATAATTTGGGACAACCAGCAACTTGATGTATTCTCCATAGAAATAGCCGGGCGGCACGATTGGCCCTCCGAAAGGAGAATTCTCCAGGTACCATGGGTCAGGATCCTGGACGGCGGCGGTGGCGTAGTGGTAAACGTCCGTGAGAGGGACTCCGTACACCAAGGTGGCCGCCACTGAACCTTCCTTGATATTTCGCCAGTCAACGGCTTGTTTGTTATATTCTGCTTGATTCACTTCCCCATCTCCTGCGAGTAAACTAATCTCAAATCCTTCGGGTTTCGACCATCAATCCCGTCCAGCCCGGACTTCGGGCCCGCTCCCGGGCGGGCACCGTGCATCGGGGCTACTTCCAACGTTCATACACAACGCAATCTTGACGAGCTTGACCATGATCTCTCGTTTGTGAATACTCGCCGTGGCCCGAACTGCGCACGCCATGAACAGGGCAACTTCACCATTGTTCAAACTGTCCATCAACCTCCGGGTAGGCCGAAATCCGTCGCAAGAACGATCGCGCGCAAATCAATCTTTGAGCCAGTACTTCCCGTCTCTTTCCTGGGGCGCAAGCGGTTCCGACTCGATGAAACCGGTTACTCCGATCAGCCGTTTATCCTTGCACTCAGCGATCCTGAGGCTATTAGCACCCTGGTGGTCGCCATGAGTGTAGGTGATGGCACCTGAAATGCCCAACGGGTCGAAGTCCTTAATCGTCTCCATGACCTCCCTGACTTTCGGGCCGTCAAGATTCTTCGGATCGCCGTACTTTTTGATAGCCCGCTTGAATGCTTCCGAAATCACGATGCCTGCTTGGACGCCGGTCTGGTACAGGAACGAACGCTGTTTGACGTCCGGGTGCCATTTCTTGTTGATGTCGTGTAGGAACTTGATGATGGGCTTATCCGTGTCCGACCAATCCAGACAGTACTGATAGCTGTAGTTCCCTTCGAAAGCCTTATTGCCCGTTTCTATGTAATCCGTGCCCCAGCAGGTATGGCCGGCAAAGGTTGGCTGCCATTTGGAGCTTCTCTGGCGCATGAGTTCAAGGGCGAGGACCGTCAAGGGTTGATCGTAGTCCGGCCCGTTGAGAATGTAATCAACCTGGGCCTTTTTTAGAGCCGTAACCTGGGCCTTAGCGTCGGTGATGCTTGGAGCGTGAAAAGTGTGAACGGTGAACTCACCACCGAGTTTCTCTGCGTAAATCCGGGCAGCTGTGGCGGCCTCGTGTCCGTTTTGCGTGTCACAATTAAAAGTTCCAAAACGGGGTTTTCCGGTCTTACCCTTCTTTTGCCAATCATTCATACAGAATTTGACCAGGATGGCCATTCTACTCGCCACAACCGGGCTCATTTGGAAGAAATAATTGTCCCTCTTGGCTTCATCTTCGGGAACCATGATCGCCTGCGTCACCGCGCCGGAAGAGCCTATTGTGGGCACCTTTCGACGATTCGCTACTTCGGTGGTAGCCGGAACGGTGTAGGCGACACCACTGTAAATCAACACCTTGCCGTCATCGATGAAGCGGTTAAAGGTGTTGACCAGGTTTTGGGAATCAAATTTCGTATCAACCACGTCAGATGTGATTTTGTAGCCTTCAACTCCTCCGAGATATTCATTCTGGTATCTGAACCAATCAGCCAGTCCTGCGGACATCTCAGTGGCGCTCTTGGCAGCCGGCCCTGTGAGGTCGCTAGCGTCGCCGATGGTTATCGTTCCTTTGAAGTTGACATTCTTGGGTTCAGTCCACGGAGTATTTATCCCGGGGCAGACCTCGGTAGCCGCCTTGGTCTGGGCTGCCGCAGGAGTCGCTGCAAGGCCCCAGGCAATCAATGGAACGACAGTGAGCAACACCACGACGACAACAAAATCCCAGTTTCTTCTAATCATGACATTTGCCTCCCTTCATCAGTGCTTAATGTCCTCGACCATCATTCCTCGGAAGGTAGATCGCCGACGGAAACCCCCAAATCAGGCGTTTCTTTTAACCCGCCTTTCAAATGATGATGCGAACTCCGGACCGGCTTACAAGACCCTACTCCAAAGCTGTCTCACCTCATGACCTATTCTGCCTCCTCCCTGGACTCGTTGTTCCTAACTTGCGTGAATTTGGTGCCTCATACCGCTGCGCTTTCAAACGAGTAACATGAAGTGCTTGGTTCACTGCCGGGACCGGCTTCCCGTATTGTCGCTCCATTGACAGCGCACTCATATAGAAATCCGTCAGGATTTCTATCCTTCGTTGTGGCCTCTTTCGCCATGGGAGTTGGTATTACTTGTATGCTAGCGGCCAGATACGATAGTACCCTTTGAACAACTCCCATCTGTGATTAAGGCCACGGGGATCGAAGATCAGTATTAGAATGATCACAACGCCAAAAGTGACATCCGTCATGGGCAGAATATACTGAGCCATTTCCGTGCTCACCGGGAGCCGAATTAGAATCTCTTTGATGGTTACGAAAAAGATCACTCCAAAGTAACAACCTGTTATGCTGCTGAGACCTCCAACGATGATGTAGCCCAGGTACCATATACCGTCCATCAGCGGGAACTGGGTAGGATGGATCATGCCGGTGTAGTGGGCTGCCAGAGATCCGCCGCATCCGGCCAGGAAGCACCCCACTGCAAAGGCGAGAATCTTGGTCCGATATACATTTATGCCCATTACGTTGGCTGCCAGGTCGTTGTCACGGACCGCTATGAAAGCCCTGCCCCATCTCCCGCGGATTATGTTCTTGGCCATGACGGTCATGAGGAGAAGAAAACTCAAGTTCAACCAAAACAGCTTGGGTCCCGTATCAAATACTATCGGTCCAATGGAGGGATAATTCGCTTTATGGCCGACCATACCACCTGTAAAATACATATGGCTGACCAGGTAGATGATTATAACATGGCCGGCCAGAGTGGCCATGACAAGATAGAAGCCTTTCAGCCTGAGGCTCGGTATTCCCAACACCGAACCGACAGCGGCAGCAATTAGACCGCTCAGGAAGACGCTCAGGATAAATGGGACCCCCAAGTCGTTGACCAGAATGGCTGAGGCATATGCGCCGACTCCATAGAAGGCCGCCTGCCCAACGGATATCTGGCCTGCATAACCCGTCAGAATCTGTATTCCCAGGGTGGCTATGATAATACAGCATGACAAGGACATCACATTGATCACGTGCTTTGGCAGATAAAATGGGGCCAAGACGAGCAAGATCAACGCTGATATCAAGATCGTCCATTGTGTCTTAGTCCGGACAATGGACATGTCGTCCAAATAGCTGGTTCTGTAAATTCCCGCTGGATCCACGGCACTAAACCCTTTCTATCCTCTCTTCACCAAACAATCCGTATGGTTTGAGAATCAAGATTGTCAACATGAGGACTAGCGGCACGACGTTAGTGATACCGGGCAAGGTCACTTCGAGATACGCGCCGGCCAGCATGTTCACTACACCGACAATGAATCCGGCCAAGAGGGCGCCGACAAAGGACTCGAGACCACCGAAAACGAATACCGGGATTATGGCCATCAGACCGATTTCTCCCAGCATGTAGTTGACTGATCCCAGCATGCCGAAGAGAATCCCGGCCAGACCTGCGCAACTTGAGCCGATAATCCACGTGAGCTGGAGAACTTTGCTCACCCGGATACCCACTGAAGCAGCCAGTTGCTCGTCTTCCGATGTAGCCCGCATCGCTGTGCCCTCCCGGGACTTGCGATAATAAAAAGTCAGGCCGATGCAAACGATCACGGCAATGACGAGCCCGTTTACGTAGGATGGCGACAGAAGAAGCTCGCCTATCTCGATGTTGTCCATCGGGACAATTTCTGTCGGGTAGATGTAAGGTAGTGTTCCCCAGACGGCCATGACGATACCGTATAAGATGCTCATCAAACCCACCGTGGCCATAATCTGCGTAAAGGGAGACTCTCCGGCCAAGGGGCGCATGACCAAAAGGTTTGTGATGAGACCCATCAAGGACATCGCCAACATGCACAGGACCGCGGCGGCCCACATGGGCAGGCCCCAATCGACCGACAACGACCCTGCAATGAACCCGCCGACCATCATCAACATACCCTGGGCAAGGTTGAATACGCCGGAAGACTTCTGTATGACCACAAGCCCCATGGCTCCCAAGCCGTAAATCGCCCCGATGCAGATTCCATCCAGAAGCGCTTGTATGAGCACATTCATAGAGACATTTCCCTTTCCTGCCCGCCCCCTATTGTTCAGGCCAGCCACCGCTTGCGCCGTTTGTAGAACTTTGTGTCTCTGAAGCTCTTTCTTTCCCCGATCTGGGTCAACCCAAGATAAAATTCCTTGATGTCTTCGTTGGCTTTCAGCTTCTCAGAATCCCCATCCAGAACGGTGCGCCCGTTTTCCACCACAAATCCGTAGTTGGTAATGGCGAGAGCTGCCTTTGTGTTTTGCTCGACCAAGAGTATCGCCACCTGTTCTTCCTGATTTATTTTTTGGATGACCTTGAGTATCTCTTTGACCATAAGCGGGGCCAGCCCAAGAGATGGTTCATCCAAGAGCATAATTTTAGGTCTGGCCATCAGTGCTCTACCGATAACCATCATCTGCTGCTCCCCGCCGGAGAGATATCCGCTGACGCGGCTTCTCAGCTGTGCAAGCCTGGGGAAATAATGGTAAACCATGTCGAGTCGGAGTCTCACTTCCGCGTTTGAAGTCAAAAGGTACCCGCCCATTCTGAGGTTTTCCTCAGTGGTCAGGTGTCTGAACAGCCGTCGGCCTTCAAAACACTGAATGATACCCATCTCGGCAATCTCTTGGGGTTTGCATGAATTGATTCTTCTCCCTTCAAATTCAATGACTCCGCCGGTGATTTCTCCCCATTCCAGCCCCAGCACTCCTGAGATGGCCTTCAAGGTCGTGCTCTTCCCAGCCCCATTAGAGCCCAAGAGACAGACCATACCCTTTTCCGGCACCTCCATGGATACTCCTTTGAGTACCCAGATCACGTCGCTGTAGACCACTTCCAAGTTTTGGATAACTAACAGCATCAGCTTCGTTCCTTTGAGCTGTATCAGATTCTCCTGACTCTGACTTCGGCTTGGACCGATCCCGTTCGACCGTCCCGATATTTCACCTCGGTTTTAACCGCGACCATGTCCAACCCAGCATATATGCCCTCGATAATCTCGCGGTACTTCTCAAATAAAGGTGCCCGACGCAGCTTCCTTGTGCGGGTCATTTCAGCCTCATCCGCGTCGAATTCTTTGTGCAGATTCACGAAGGCCTTTAACCGACTATGGTCGGGAATCCTGGTGTTAATAACCTTCAATTCGTTGCCAATCAGGTCGTACACCGGCTCCTTCTGAGACAAATCCACATAGGTGTTGTAGGCAATGTGTTTTGATTCAGCCCATTGCCCCACAGTTTTCAAATCGATCTGGATTAGTGCTGCTACGAAATCCTTCCCTTTACCGACTACCATGGCGTCGGCAACATACTGGCTGCATCGCAGCTCGCTCTCAATGTATGTAGGTGAAAACGTGTTGCCGTCGGCCAAGGCCATCATCTCCGATATCCTGTCCATGAAGAAGAAGTGGCCGTCATCGTCTATGTAGCCGGCATCGCCGGTGTGGTACCACCCCTCCTTCACAGCCGATTCCGAAGCCTCTTCGTTCTTGAAATATCCGGAGAACATCATGGCGTTGTCTGCTCTGACCAGCACCTCATTTTCCCTTCCCGTAATCTTCACCTCTCTGCCGGGCAGAACCTTGCCGCACGACCCCCTCTTTATGTCGCCGGGCTGTTGCATGGTTATGAAACCGGCTTCAGTGATGCCGTAGTAGGTGTAAAGAGGAATGCCGACCATCTGGAAGAAAGTGAACAACTCAGGGCTCATCATGGCCCCCGCGACCAGGCATACCTTGGATCGGACATATCCCATTCTGTCCCGCAGGGACCGAAAGGCTATCTTGTCGGCGAATTTATAGAGCGCCTCCCACACGACGTTCAGCTCGTTGGCCTGCCTGCGCTCCACGTAACTGCGACCAATAGCCATGGCCGCCCGGTAGGCGGTTTTCTTTAACCAGTCCGCGTCGTTGATGCGAATGAAGAGATTCCGGTATCTTTCCTCCCACATCCTCGCGCCTGCCAGCTCCATGACGGACGAAATCTCTCGAGCATCCTCGACGACCGTAGCGGGGCTTTCCGGGAAATTGACAACGAGTCCCTGTTCCAGGCATCCAAGGAAGCCCAGGATCTGGTCCACAGCCCACGCAGGGCAGAGAAAGGAGAAGTAATCCTGGCCCAGGGCGACCGGGTAGTATTTCCAGAGAGTGTAATTCCAGGCGATCAGAGTTCGGTAAGACAGTTGAGCGGCTTTCGGCAGTGCGGTTGTACCGGAAGTATAGGCTAGACAGCTTATATCGTCGACGTTTCCCAGGTTAACCGTATCCTCGAAAGCGTTGGGATGCGATTTTTCGTACTGGCGTCCAAGTTCGAGGACCTCTCGAAAGTCTATGAGCCAGGGATCCGTGTAATTCCTCATCCCCTTCGGCTCCCAGTAGATCACTTTCCTGACTTCCGGGATCTCATCTTTGATGTCTAGAAATTTATCGCACTGCTCCTGATCCTTGGCCACTGCGAACGTTGCCGTAGAATTCTGAACGAAGTACTTGACTTCAGGCGGTGTACAGTCAATGAAAACCCCAACTCCGACCCCTCCTGCACTCTGGGCGCCCAGTTGGCAGTACCACCACTCCGGGTCGTTATCGCCGAGGATGATAAGTTTTTCATCTCTCTTGAAACCCAGGCTGACGAGGCCGAGAGAGAAATACTTGACATTGTCCAGGTACTCCTGCCACGAGTAGGTATTCCAAATGCCGTAGCGCTTTTTTCGCAAGGCCGGCTTATCCCGCCACATCGCTGCGTTTTGCACCAACAACTGGGGAGATGTCTTGAGGCGCCATTTTTCTCCATGATGACCCGAGACCTCACCAATTCCCGTTTTCAATTGGTCTATGGACATTCCTTCTCTTTTATGGGGTCTGTCTAACATAACTCATCACTCCCCATGTAAGCTTCGACGACCTTGGGGTTGGCGGCAATCTCTCTGGGCGGTCCTTCCGTCAACACGACACCGTTGTCTATGACGACGAGCCTGTCGGCCACATCCATGACCACTCCCATGTCATGCTCGACTAGTACCACCGGGAATCCTCCGCTCTCGGCAGCGTCCAAGACGAATCTTGCCATGTCTTCCTTTTCTTCCAGGTTCATTCCCGCCATCGGCTCGTCAAGCAACAATATCTTGGGTTCCAGGGCCAAGGCTCGGCCCAGCTCTACCCGTTTCCTCAATCCGTATGGAAGCATCCCAACAACCTGGTTTCTTATTCCTTGGATCTCCAGAAAATCAATTATTAGCTCCACACGCTCTCGATGGCGGACTTCTTCGTTTCTGGCAGGCCCGTACCAAATGGCCTGTGACACAATAGACTGCTTCATCTTGGAATGCCTTGCGGCCATGAGGTTTTCCAGGGTTGTCAACCCGGCATAAAGCTCGACGTTCTGGAAAACCCTGGCTACTCCCATTGCGCAGATCTTGTCGGGTGCCATGTTGGTAATTTCAATACCATTGAAAAGGATCTTTCCTTTCTGAGGCCGATAAAACGCATTGATGCAATTAAGGATACAAGTCTTGCCCGCGCCGTTAGGACCGATAATGGCCAAGATTTCACGCGGCCTGACACTAAGACTGACTCCGTGTAATACATGGACCCCGCCGAAGCTCAGGCGGATGTCATCAACCTTTAGAACTTCTTGGTTCTCCATAGGGTTTTCTCGATCTCCGCTGCCTTCTCTCACTCTTAGCTGCCCAGTTCCTACGAAGATTGAACTCGGTTGTTACAAATCATTTCCAACGATCGTAATACCCGCGACGCTCATGAGCGGGGCCCCTCCCACATTATGTGTCAGGCCGATATGTGGATTCCGGACCTGTCTTTTTTGCTCCACGTTTCCCTGAAGCTGCTTGTAGACCTCGTAGAGCATCCTGATGCCGGAAGCCCCGATGGGATGACCGAAACATTTGAGCCCGCCGTCCGACTGACACGGCATCTTCCCGTCCAGATCGTAAAATCCGGATTCCACATCCTCGATGGCTCGACCTCGCGGTGATATCTGGAGATCCTCATAGGTACAAAACTCGGTGATGGAGAAACAATCATGAACTTCCAGCATGCTGATTTCTTCCCGCGGATTGGTAATCCCTGCCTCTTTGTACGCACGGATGCCCGCCTGGTATGTCGTCTCGACGTGAGCGCTGTCCCAGTTCGTGTAATAGAGTTCTTCACCAGCGGTCGCCGCTATCTGAAGAGCCTTCACATAGATTGGATCCCTTCGATATTCTTTAGCCTTTTCCGCGCGGCAAATGATGGCACATGCCGCACCGTCGCTGACGCCGCAACAATCGAAAAGACCCAACGGCCATGCCACAATCGGTGCATTTACAATCTGCTCCATCGTCACATCGCGCTTGAGATGGGCCTTCGGATTTAGGGCGCCGTTGTGATGACTCTTGAACGACACGCGGGCGAGAGCCCTCTTACCCACTTCTGCAGTAAGTCCGTATTTTGCAAAGTAGGCGGTCGCCATCATTGCAAATTGACCCGGCGCAGTAGCATTCGGGAACATAATGCGACTTTGCGTTCCCCAAGAGGTCGCGAAATCGGGCAGTCCGCCATACCCTATATCCTTGAGTTTTTCGGCGCCCAGAGCCAAGGCGATATCGCAGGCCCCAGAAGCCACTGCGTAACAGGCGTTCCGGAAGGTATCCGTTCCGCTCGTGCAAAAGTTCTCGACCCTGGAAACCGGAAGATTAGAAAGTTTTAGCGCCTTTGTCAGCGGAATACCGCTTTTCCCGAAGTTGATCTCTTCAAAGTGGGTGCTGAACCAGCACGCGTCGATATCCTTTTTTTCAATGCCCGCGTCTTCAAGGGCTTCCT
>Ga0172375_10001713_pt1 | contig 35062 bp, 34 predicted proteins | sample LakKiv1m_FD_114537 | JGI IMG/M metagenome (GOLD analysis project Ga0172375, IMG submission 114537) | Freshwater microbial communities from Kabuno Bay, South-Kivu, Congo - kab_092012_11.1m | ecosystem: Environmental > Aquatic > Freshwater > Lake | place: Democratic Republic of the Congo... | reverse complement strand
GGTCGCGGGCGCGTTCATCATCATCACCATGGAAAACTATCTTGCCGGGATGGGCCAATGGGTCACCATCATCCAGGGCTCGATTTTCGTCGCCTGCGTCCTCGCCTTCCGCCGCGGCATCGTCGGCGAGGTGGGGCATTGGCTGAAAAAGCCGCTATAAGACCTGAACCGCCGCCGCCAAAGCGGCGCAGCCCGTCTCAGTGGCTCAAACGACGCCTTTCGCCGCGAGCGCCTCCAGCGCCTGCCGCTCCATACCGAGCAGGTCCTGCAGGACCTCCTGCGTGTGCTGTCCCAGGGTCGGCGGGGGCACGGCGTATTCGACCGGCGTTTCGGAAAAGCGCATCGGGCTCGCCACCGTCGGGCAGGGGACGCCCGCGGGGGTCGGGATTTCGACTTTCATTTTGCGGTGCTGGACCTGCGGATCCTCGAACACCTGCTGCATGTTGTTGATCGGGCCGCAGGGGACATTGGCGGCTTCGAGCAGTTCGATCCATTCGTGCATGCCGCGCTGTTTCATGATTTCGGCGATGAGCGGAATCAGCGCATCGCGGTTGACGATGCGTCCCGTCATCAGACGGAAGCGCTCGTCTTCGGCCAGCTCGGGATGGCCGGTCACTTTGCACAAGCTGGCGAACTGGCTGTCGTTGCCGACCGCCAGAATGATGTGGCCGTCCCCGCACGGGAACACCTGATAGGGCACGACGTTGGCATGCGCGTTGCCGTAGCGCCGGGGAATGTTGCCCGAGACGAGGTAGCCGCTGATCTGGTTGGCGTTGAACGCGACCATGCAGTCGAGCAGCGCCATGTCGATGTACTGGCCGCCGCCGCCGCGCTCGACGCGGGTGATGGCGGCGCAAATCGCCAGGCTCGCATACATGCCGGTGAGCACGTCGGTGATGGCGATGCCGACCTTCATCGGCCCGCCGCCGGGCAGGTCGTCGCGCTCGCCGGTGATGCTCATCAGCCCGCCCATGCCCTGGAACACGAAGTCGTAGCCGGGACGCGGCGCGTAGGGACCGGACTGGCCGAAACCGGTGATCGAGCAGTAGATCAGGCGCGGATTGATTGTGCGCAGCTGCTCGTAGGCGAGGCCATAGCGCGCCAGCGTGCCGACTTTGTAGTTCTCGACCAGCACGTCGCACTTGCCGGCGAGCGCGCGCACGATGTCCTGGCCCTCCGGCCGGGAAATATCCAGGGTGATGGATTTTTTGCCGCGGTTGCAGGAGAGGTAATAGGCGGAATCGCTGGTGTCCCTGCCTTCGCTGTCCTTGAGCCAGGGCGGCCCCCAGCCGCGCGTGTCATCGCCCGTGCCGGGCCGCTCGACCTTGATCACTTCGGCGCCCAGATCGGCGAGGTTCTGCGAGGCCCAGGGGCCGGCGAGGACGCGCGACAGGTCGAGCACGCGGATATGCGAAAGCGGGCGGGGCATAGGTGTTCCTTGATGTGCTTGCGTGGTAAATTCGGTTCGCTGGAAACGGGCGGGGTCAGCCCGGCAGATTGAGCACTTGCCGGGCGAGAATATTGCGCTGGATTTCGTTGCTGCCGCCATAGATGCTGGTGGGGCGTGCCTTGTAGAAGGGCGCGAGCAGCTCGATGCGCCCGTCGCCCATCTGCACGCTGCCGGCCAGGCCGCCGCAATCTCCGGCGGTCTCGATGATCAGGTCGGCGATGCGCTGGAAGGTTTCGGTCGCCCAGATTTTCAGCAGCGAGACCTCGGGGCCGAGCGGCTCGCCGCGGCCGACGATGGCGGCAAAATGGCCGTAGACGTCGCCCAGGTGGGCCACGTCGAGCTGCAACTGCGCGAGGGCGTCTAGGAACACGGGCTCGCGCTCCAAACCGCGCGCGCGCGCCACCGAAACCAGCAGTTGCAGGCCGTATTCGGGCAGCTTGGGACTGCCGATGTGGATACGCTCGAATCCGAGCAGGGACTTGGCCACGGTCCAGCCCTGGTTCAGTTCGCCCACCAGGTTGGATGCGGGCGTGCGCACCTTGTCGAAAAACACTTCGCAGAATTCCTCGTGCCCGGCGAGGTCGCGGATCGGGCGCACCGTTATGCCGGGCGTTTTGAGGTCGAGCAGCAGGAAGCTGACGCCTGCCTGTTTCTTCGCCGCCTTGTCGGTGCGCGCGAGCACGAATATGTGGGTGGAGTCGTGCGCCAGCGTGGTCCAGGTCTTCTGCCCGTCGATGATGAAGTCGCCGCCTTCCAGCCGCGCTTCGGTGCGCAGGCCGGCAAGGTCGGAGCCCGCGTTGGGCTCGGAATAACCCTGGCACCAGATTTCCTCGCAGGCGAGGATCGGCGGCAGATAGCGTCGGCGCTGCGCTTCGCTGCCGAAGCGCATCAGTATCGGCCCGATCATCAGGATGCCATGGTCCTGGAAGCGCGCGATGCCCCAGCGCTCCTGCTCCTCGATGAAGATCAGCAGCTTGGTCGGCGACAAGCCCATGCCGCCGTATTCGCGCGGCCAGCCGGGTGCAATCCAGCCCTTGGCCGCCATACGCAGGTACCAGGACTTGTTCTCATGCCAGCGCAGGCGGCGCGGCGGGTAGCGCAGCGCGGCGGGGTGGTGCGCCTCCACTTCGGCGCGCACCAGCGCGCGAAACGCTTTGTCCGTAAGCGCGTTCCAGTCCTGCTCCTGTTCCACGCCGTATTTCATGTGAGTTCAGTGAGGGTCCGGTAGCGGCTGCGGTGCGCGCCCGCATTGCCGAGCCAGGCCGAGAGCACCAGCGCGCGGTTGAAGTAAAGCCCCAGGTCGTATTCGTCGGTGTAGCCGATCGCGCCGTGCATCTGCAGCGCTTCCTTGCAGATGGCGAGCGCGGCCTGCGAAGCGCGCGCCTTGGCGCTCGAGGCGGACGCCGCACGTCGTCCGGAGGTGCAGGCGGGATCCTCCACGGCCGCAATCGCGGCGGCGAGCGTGGCGCGGGTCAATTCCTTCTGGATGTACATGTCAACGGCGCGATGCTGCAGCGCCTGGAAGCTGCCTATGGGTTTGCCGAACTGCACCCGCGTGCGCAAATAGTCCAGCGTCATCTCGAGCACGTTGTCCATCACGCCCAGCAGCTCCGCGCTCGCCGCCAACAGGGCGCCGTCGAGCGCAAGCTGCAGCGCGGCGCGCGCCGTGCCGGTGGAGGCGATGCGTGCGTCGGCCGCGATCTGCACCGCGTCGAATCCGAGCCGCGCGCTGGCGCTGCCATCGGCGCGCAGCTCGGGCTCGCACTTCAGCCCTGCGGCGGCGCGTTCCACCCAGTGCAGTTCGGGGCCCTGGGCCGAGCGCGCTGCGACGATGAAACCGTCGGCGTCCGGGGTGGCTACGAAACGGCTCGTTCCATCGAGCAGCGTCGCGCCGCCTTGCGCGCGCGCGCTGACTGCGCATTGCCCGATATCCAGCCCGCCACGTTCGTTCTGCCAGGCGAGGGCGGCGATGATTTCCCCGCCCGCGAGCCGGGGCAGCAGCCGTTGCTTCAGGCCGGCATGGTCGCCGTGCAGCAGGGCCAGGGTGGCGGCCACCGCCGATGCCGCATAGGGCTCCGGATAGAGCGCTCGCCCCAGTTGTTCGGTGATGATGGCCGCGGCACCCAGCCCGAGGCCCAGGCCGCCGTGCTCCTCCGGGATCAGGGCGCCGAGCCAGCCCATGTCCGCCATCTCCCGCCACACCCGGCGCTCGAAGCCCGGATCGGCCCCGCGCAAGCGGCGCACGCGCGCCGCGTCGAGTTGGGCGAAATCGGCCGCGCTGTCGCGCAGCATCCTGAGGGTGTCGTCGGTCATGCGCGATCAGGCGATGGTGGCGACGCCATTGTTGAGCACCACCACATTGCGCTCGAGCACGCGGGAGCGAAACAGGATGGTGCTGCCCCGGTTCCACATTTCGGTGCGTATGGTCTCCCCCGGGTATACCGGCGCGGAGAAGCGCAGCGACAAACCGGTCAGCTTCGACGGGTCATAGCCGCAGTAGGTCTTGAGGATCGCGTGGCCGGCCACGCCGTAGCTGCACAGCCCGTGCAGAATCGGGCGGGGAAAGCCCGCCGCCCGGGCCACGGCGGGGTCTGCGTGCAGGGGGTTGGGATCGGCGCAGAGGCGATAGATCAGCGCCGCCTGCGGCAGGGTGGGCAGGTCGCAGCTCGCATCCGGGCTTCCCTCCGGCGTGGCTGGCGGCGGCGGCGGGGCGGCGTCGCCTCCGCCGAAACCACCGTCGCCGCGGCAGAAGGTCGCATGGTCCAGCGTCGCCAGCAGCGCGCCGCTCGCCTTGTCGACGATGCTGCGCTCCTGGATCAGCAGCACCCCCTTGTCCTTGCCCTTGTCGACGATGGCCTTGATGCGCGTGCGGCCGAGGATCGTGCCGGCCGCGGGAATCGGCCGGTGGATGCGCAGGGCCTGTTCGCCGTGGACGATTTTCACCCAGTCGATGCCGCTCGCCGGATCCTTGATCCAGAAACCGGGATAGCCCAGCACCACCGGCATGGTCGGCGCGGCCTTGAGGTCTTTCTCGTAGACGAACTGCAGTTGGGCCTCGTCCACGGGATCGTGGCCGTAGCCTACGCCCAGGGCGTAGAGCATGCTGTCTTTCGCCGTGTAGGTCTGCTCGATCTCGGGAAAGGGCCAGTTCTTGATCTTGTCGTATACGATGGCCATGGTTTCTTCCGTTTCCCGATCGTTAAACCGGATCCCAGCTGAACACGTCCTGTGAGCGGTCGAGGCCGTAGAAATCCGCCTTCATCGCCGGAATCGCATGCTCGGCGATGCTCTGCGCGGTCCAGCCGCCGTCGCGGTGCACCGAACGCAGGGGGCGCGGCTGGCTCATGAGGAAGATTTCGTTGGCGCGCACGGCGAACACCTGCCCGCTCACGTCTTTCGCCGCGTCGCTGCCGAGAAACACGGCCATGGGCGCGATCTTGGACGCCTCCATGGTCTTCAGCTTGTTGACGCGCGCCTGGGCTTCGGGCGTATCGGCGGGGATAGAGCTGATCATGCGGCTCCAGGCGAAAGGCGCGATGCAGTTGGAGCGCACCTTGCTCCGCGCCATGTCCATGGCGATCATTTTGGACAGCGCGGTGATGCCCAGCTTGGCCGCGCCGTAATTGGCCTGGCCGATATTCCCTATGAGGCCCGAGGTCGAAGTCATGTGCACGTAGGCGCCCGACTCCTGTTCCTTGAAATAGGTCGCGGCGGCCCGGCTGACGAAGAACGCGCCGTTCAGGTGCACGTCGATCACCGCCTGCCACTCCTCCGGGTTCATCTTGAAGAACATGCGGTCGCGCAGGATGCCGGCATTGTTGATCACGCAGTCGATGCGGCCGAAGGTGTCGATCGCGGTCTTGATGATGGCGTTGGCGCTGAGCCATGTGGCGACGCTGTCGGTATTGGCAACCGCCTCGCCGCCCTTGGCGTGAATTTCGTCCACCACTTTTTGCGCCGGGCCGAGGTCCTTGCCCTCGCCGCTGAGCGAGGCGCCGATGTCGTTCACCACCACTTTTGCGCCTTCGGCCGCCATCAGCAACGCAATTTCGCGCCCGATGCCTCCGCCCGCGCCGGTCACCACCACCACCTTGTCCTTCATCACGTCTGCCATGCCGCACTCCGAAAGTATCGAGAAGAAATATTCACCGAGTCATGGCCGAATGATACTCCGCGGCGGGCGCGTTGGAGCCCGCCGGAGACCGCGACATCGGCGGTGTCGTCTTGCGCTATAATTTCGCTCTGACTGTTTTCACTTCCTGCGGAGCAATTGATGAAAGTCCTAGTCCCCGTGAAACGGGTGGTCGATTACAACGTGAAGGTGCGGGTCAAAGCCGACGGCTCGGGCGTGGAGACCGCGAACGTCAAGATGTCGATGAACCCGTTCGATGAAATCGCCGTCGAAGAAGCCGTGCGCCTGAAAGAGGCCGGCGTGGTCAAGGAAATCCTGGTCGCCTCCTGCGGCGCCGCCGCATGCCAGGAGACCTTGCGCACCGCGCTTGCGCTGGGCGCCGACCGGGCCATCCTGGTCGAAACCGATGCCGAGCTGCAGCCGCTCGCCGTGGCAAAACTGCTGAAGGCGGTGGTGCAGAAAGAGAGTCCCCATTTCGCCATCCTCGGCAAGCAGGCGATCGACGACGACTGCAACCAGACCGGGCAGATGCTGTCGGCCTTGCTGGGCTGGTCCCAGGCCACGTTTGCTTCGAAAGTGAAAATCGCCGACGGCAAGGCCGAAGTCATGCGCGAAGTCGACGGCGGCCTGGAAACGATTTCCGTGAAGCTGCCGGCGGTGATCACCGTGGACCTGCGCCTGAACGAGCCGCGCTACGTCACTTTGCCGAATATCATGAAAGCGAAGAAGAAGCCGCTCGAGACGCTGAAGCCGGATGCGCTCGGCGTCGATGTCAGCCCGCGCCTCGCCACCCTGAAGGTGGAAGAGCCGCCCACGCGCAAGGCGGGCGTCAAGGTGGCGGACGCAAAGACGCTGGTCGAGAAACTGCGCAACGAAGCGAAGGTGATCTAAATGTCCATACTCGTTATTGCCGATCACGACAATCAAACCATCCGGGGCGGGACCCTCAACACCGTCGCCGCCGCGTCGAAAATCGGTGGCGACATCGTGGTGCTGGTCGCCGGCGGCGCTTGCGCGGCGGCGGCCCAGGCCGCGGCGCAGATTGCCGGCGTGAAGAAGGTGCTGGTCGCGGATGCGCCGCAGTACAAGGACGAACTCGCCGAAAACATCGCCGCGCTGGTGGCATCGATCGCCGCGGGCTACAGCCACATCCTCGTCCCCGCGACCAGCTTCGGCAAGAATGCCGGTCCGCGCATCGCCGCCCTGCTCGACGTGGCGCAGATTTCGGAGATCATCGCCGTCAAGTCGCCCGATACCTTCGTGCGCCCGATCTATGCGGGCACCGCGCTCGCGACGGTGCAATCCAAGGACGCGGTGAAAGTCATCACGGTGCGCACCACCGGATTCGACGCGGTTGCGGCGAGCGGCGGTTCGGCCGCGGTGGAAGCCGTCACGGCAGTGGCCGACGCGGGATTGTCCAGCCTGGTGAAAAGGGAACTGGTCAAGTCGGAGCGGCCGGAACTTACGGTGGCGAAGATCATCGTTTCCGGCGGCCGCGGCATGGGCTCCGCGGAAAATTTCAAGCTGCTCGATCCGCTCGCGGACAAGCTCGGCGCGGCCCTGGGCGCGTCGCGCGCCGCGGTCGATGCCGGCTTCGTGCCCAACGACTGGCAGGTGGGCCAGACCGGCAAGATCGTCGCCCCCGAGCTGTATATCGCGATCGGCATCTCCGGCGCGATCCAGCACATGGCCGGCATGAAGGACAGCCGCGTCATCGTGGCCATCAACAAGGACGAGGAAGCGCCGATTTTCCAGGTAGCCGATTACGGCATCGTCGGCGATTTGTTCCAGGTCGTGCCTGAGCTGGTGAAGGAGCTGGGTTGAGCAAGGAGGTTGCGCGGACGAAGAACCGTCCGCGCGGATAATCGATCGTGGATGGCACTCCGAGCCGTATTCGGTGTTTACAAGAACCGTGTATTCCGTACGGAAGACACGGTTGGCGCGCGGGAGCGCGCAATGGCCGTTTCTGGCATGCGTCCGAATTTGAGACATCGCATAGATGTTCGACTTTAGTATTCAAGGCAGATCATCATGACTGACTACGTCGCACCGCTGAAAGACATGCAGTTCGTGCTGAAGGAACTCGCCGGGCTGGAGCAGGTGGCGAAGCTCCCCGGCTGCGAGGACGCGAGCGCCGATCTGGTCGATCAGGTGCTGGAGGAGAGCGGCAAGTTCTGCGCCGAGGTGCTGGCGCCCCTGAACCAGTCGGGCGACCTGGAAGGCTCGAAATGGGACCAGGGCCGCGTCACCACGCCCAAGGGGTTCGTCGAGGCGTACAAGCAGTTCGTCGAGGGCGGCTGGAATGCGCTGCAGTTCCCGCCCGAGTTCGGCGGACAGGGCCTGCCCAAGCTGGTGGCGACGCCGGTGATGGAAATGTGGAAAGCGGCCAATATGTCGTTTTCCCTGTGCCCGCTGCTCACCTGCGGCGCGATCGAAGCGCTGCTGCTGCGCGGCGCGGACGCCCTGAAGAAGACCTATCTGCCGAAAATGGTCGAAGGCACCTGGACCGGCACCATGAACCTGACCGAGCCGCAGGCGGGATCGGATCTGGCGCTGGTGAAATCGAAGGCCGTTCGCCAAAGGGATGAACGACTGGGCGACCACTACCGCATTTCCGGGCAGAAGATTTTCATCACCTACGGCGAGCACGACCTGGCGGAGAACATCATCCACCTGGTGCTCGCGCGCACGCCCGATGCGCCCGAGGGGGTGAAAGGCATTTCGCTGTTCATCGTGCCCAAATTCCTGGTCGAGGCCGATGACAGCCTGGGCAGGCGCAATGATGTGCACTGCGCGTCGATCGAGCACAAGCTCGGCATCCACGCGAGCCCCACCGCGGTGCTGATCTTCGGCGAGAAGGAAGGCGCGATCGGCTATCTTATCGGCCAGGAAAACCACGGCCTCGAGTACATGTTCATCATGATGAATGCGGCGCGCTTCGCCGTCGGACTGGAAGGCGTCGCGATATCGGATCGCGCCTACCAGCAGGCGCTCGCCTATGCCAGGGAGCGGGTGCAGGGCCGCGACCTCACCGGCGGCGGCAAGGCCGTTCCGATTATCCGCCAGCCCGACGTGCGCCGCATGCTGATGAGCATGAAAGCGCAGACCGAGGCGATGCGCGCGCTCGCCTATGTGGTGGCAGCCGCGATGGACATCGCCCATCGCGATCCGGACAGGGCCTTGCGGGCCAGGCACCAGGCTTTTGCCGACATGATGATCCCGGTGGTGAAAGGCTGGAGCACCGAGACCTGCATCGAAGTGGCTTCGACGGGCATCCAGGTCCACGGCGGCATGGGCTACGTGGAGGAGACCGGCGCGGCGCAGCACTTGCGCGATGCGCGGATCACCACCATCTACGAAGGCACCACCGCGATCCAGTCGAACGACCTGGTCGGGCGCAAGATTGCGCGCGAAGGCGGGGCGACGGCGAAAGAAGTGATCAAGGCGATGCGCGCAGTCGAAGGCGAACTCGCGCATGCGCAGGGCGAGGACATGGCCGCCATCCGCGCCGGCCTGGCCGCCGGCATCAAGGCGGTCGAAGACTGCGTGGACTGGATCGTCGCCACCTATGCGACGGACATCAAGGCCGTGCATGCGGGATCGGTGCCTTTCCTCAGGCTGATGGGCATCGTCTGCGGCGGCTGGCAGATGGCGCGCGCCGCCTTGATCGCGCGGAAAAAGCTGGTCGCCGGAGAGGGCGATGCCGCGTTTTACCAATCCAAGGTCGCCACCACGCGTTTTTACGCCGACCACGTGCTGACGCAGGCGCCCGCGCTGCGCAACACCGTCGTGGGCGGCGCCGCAGGCGTGATGGCACTGAGCGAAGAGCAGTTCTAATAGGGGTAACAAATGGCAATCCACGAATCAAGACTCGGCAGATTAATCGACGAATTCAGGCAGCAAACCTACGAATCAGAATTCACCAAGTTCATGCGTGAATTGAAGCAGCAAAGGCCCGAGCTCGAGGCGGAGCAGCGGCAAAGCCGCGCCATCTGGTGGGACCACGCGCAGGACCTGGAAACGGCTCAGCGCGCCAGGGAATCCCGCGTCAAGCAGCAGGCGTATGTGTACCAGAACAAGGTCTGAGCTTCCTTGTATAGTCTGATCAGGCGGGCAGGCCTCATCGCCTGCCTTTTTGTTTGCGCCGCCTGCGCGCAGGTCGCGCTGATGTCGGTGACGCCGGTCATCGCCGCGCTCGCCAGTCATCTGGATCAGACCACCGCGCGCGCGGTGGTCGAACTGGAGCAAAGACGGGACTGGCCAGGCATGCTCAGCCTGGCGCGCGTGCAATTGTTGCGCGAACCGGGAAGCTCGGAATGGTGGTTCCTGCAAGGCTATGCGCTCGGCCGCCTGGGGCTGCACGCCGAGGCAGCCTTATCCTACGAGCGCGCGATACGCCTCAGCCCGGAGGACGAGGGTTCCTGGCTGGCACTGGGCCAAACCCAGACCGAGCTGGGCCAGACCGAGAGCGCGATCCGGACCTACCGCCAGGTGCTGCGCGATCGCCCCGAATCGGCGCACGCCTATCTGGCCCTGGGAGATATCTACCTGAAGCAGGGCAAGCCGGACCTCGCCATCCCCAATTATCGCGAAAACGTGCGCTATGAACCCGGGTCGGCGCAAGGCTGGTACGGGCTCGCCGACGCCTATCGACTCACCCGGCAGGACTCGCGCCGGGACGAAGCTTTGTCGGGGCTGCGCAGGCTGGCCCCCGCCATGGCGGATCAGTTCGAAAAGCAGTATCCGTCGAAGTAGCGCGCGGAAACCGCACTCAGCCCACCGCCAGCCCGTCGTCGGCGGCAATGACCGCACCGTTGATGAAACCCGACTGCTCCGAGGCGAGCAGCAGCAGCAGACCGTCCAGGTCTTCGGGCTGGCCGACGCGCCGGCGCGGCAGCATGCTCACCAGTTTTTTCCCGCCCTCGGTCTGCCAGTAATCGCGGTTGATCCCGGTTTCGATGTAACCGGGGCAGATGGCATTTACATTGATGCCGTAGCGCCCCCATTCGTGCGCCAGCGCCCTGGTCATCTGCACTACGGCGGCCTTGGACATGCAATAGGTCGACAGCTGCGCGAGCACGCGCAGGCCGGCGACCGAGGCGATATTGATAATGCGGCCGGGGCACTTGCGCGCGATCATGCTGCGGCCCACCGCCTGGGCGACGAAAAACGCGCCCTTGCAGTTGGTGTCGGTGACGTAGTCGTAGTCCGCCTCCTCGACCTCGACGGCGCGCTGTTGCTTGTTCACGCCGGAGTTGTTGACCAGGATGTCGAGGCCGCCCAGGGCGGACTCCGCAGCGGCCACCGCGGCGCGCACGCCCGCGATGTCGGTGACGTCCATTTTCACGACGCAGGTCTTGCCGCCGGCCGACTCGATTTCGCGCTTAAGCGCATCCAGCTTGTCGGTGCTGCGCGCCGCCAGCGCGACCCTGGCGCCCGCCTGGGCCAGGGTCTGGGCGAAGCGCCAGCCAAGTCCGCTGGAGGCGCCGGTGACGAGCGCGGTCTTGCCGTCGAGGCGTATGTTTTGCTGCATGTCGTTTCCTTTATGCTTGGGCTTTTCCGGCGCCACGGTACCGCGTTATGTCTGCGGCGGCAAGCCGCCTGTTGCTGGTAGACTTGAGTGCAACGAGCAAACACAACTCCAAGAGGATGGCGTGAGCTGGCAAGCGGAAATAGACGAACTGCGCAGGCGCGAGGAACTCGGGCGCAGGATGGGCGGGATCGACAAGATCAAGCGCCACCGTGAAGGCGGCAAGCTGACGGTGCGCGAGCGCGTCGCCGGCATTCTCGATCCGGGCTCGTTTCACGAGATCGGCGCCATCACCGGCAAGGCGCGCTACGATGCGGCAGGCGAGCTCGTCGACATGGTGCCGACCAATGTGGTCATGGGTCGTGGCCGCATTGACGGCCGGCCGGTGGTAATCACCGGCGATGATTTCACCGTGCGCGGCGGCGCCAACGACGGCGGCCTGCGCGAGAAATTCGAGCGCGCCGAAATGATGGCTTGGGAGCTGCGCCTGCCGATGGTGCGCCTGGTCGACGGCACCGGCGGCGGCGGTTCGGTGAAGAACATCGAGCAGGACGGCAGGACGCAAATCCCCACGATCGCGATCTGGGACCAGGTGGTGAAGAACATGTCCCTGGTGCCGGTGGTTTCGCTCGCGCTGGGTTCGGTCGCGGGCTTGGGCTCGGCGCGCGTGGCGGCGAGCCATTACTCGGTCATGGTCAAAGACACCTCGCAGTTGTTCGTCGCCGGCCCGCCGGTGGTGGCGCGGGTGGAGAAAAGCTACGGGAAGAACGAACTCGGCGGCAGTTCGATCCACACCCGCAATGGCGCGGTCGACGACGAGGCGGAAAGCGAAGCCGACGCCTTTGCGCGCGCGCGGCGCTTCCTCTCCTACTTGCCAAGCTCGGTGCATGAACTGCCGCCGCGCGCGGCCTGCGAGGATGATCCGCGGCGCAGCGATCCATGGCTGATCGAGGCCGTCCCCAAGGACGCGCGCAAGGTCTACAAAATGCGCAGCATCGTCGACGCGCTCGTCGATCGCGGCTCGTTTTTCGAAATCGGCAAGCTGTGGGGGCGCTCGGTGATCACCGGCTTCGCGCGCCTGAACGGCTGGCCGGTCGCGCTCCTGGCGAGCGACCCGTATTTCTACGGCGGCGCATGGACCGCCCAGGCGTCGGAGAAAATCACCCGATTCGTCGACCTGGCCGAGACTTTCCATCTGCCGGTGGTGCACCTGGTGGACATCCCGGGTTTCCTCATCGGCCTCGAGGCCGAGCGCGCCGCGACCATACGCTACGGCGTGCGCGCGATGGCGGCGGTGTGCCAGGCGAGCGTTCCCTGGTGCTCGATCATCGTGCGCAAGGTGTTCGGCGTAGCCGGCGCGGCGCACCAGAATGCGGGGCGCTACAACGCGCGCTACGTCTGGCCGTCGGGCGAGTGGGGCTCGCTGCCGATCGCGGGCGGCCTGGAAGCGGCGTACAAGGCCGACATCGAGGCGGCAGCCGATCCGGCGGCACGAATGGCCGAGATCGAGACGCGCCTGAAGGCGTTCACCTCGCCTTTTCGCAGCGCCGAGTCCTTCATCGTGGAGGAGATCATCGACCCGCGCGACACGCGCAGGCTCATGTGCGAATTCGCCGATCTCGCCGCGCCGCTGCGCACGCCGGGCAGGACTGCGTTCGGCATCCGGCCTTGATTGACCTGACAAGCAAGGAATAAATCACTATGAGTTGGCTGCCGCTGGCAGGCATCAAGGTCGTGGATTTCTCCGCGCTGATACCCGGGCCTTTCACTACGGCCGTCCTGGCCGACCTCGGCGCCGAGGTCATCAAGGTCGAACCGCCCAGGGGGGACTCCGGCAGAAGCCTGTTGCCGGCGGTGTTCCACGCGATCAACCGCAACAAACGCTCGATCGCGCTCGATCTGAAGCACGCGGATGCAAAACCCGTGATCGAACGCCTCGCGCGCTGGACCGACATCGTCATCGAATCCAACCGTCCGGGCGTGCCGGCGCGCCTGGGAATCGCTTACGCCAGCCTGTCGGCCTTGAATCCCAGGCTGATCTACTGTTCGCTTTCGGGTTTCGGCCAGAATGGTCCCTGGCGCGACAAGCCCGGGCACGATATCGGCTATGTCGGCGCGAGTGGCGGTTTGTCCTATCCCGGTTCCTGGCTGGGGACGCCGGCGCGCTCGAGCATTCCCATCGCCGACATGCAGGGCGGCAGCTTCGGCGCCATCGCGATCCTCGCGGCGCTGCACGAGCGCGGCCGCACCGGCAAGGGCACCGAACTCGACCTGAGCCTGTACGAGGCGGGCCTGTTCTGCGCGGCCATGCGCCACGGGATCTCCGAGAACACCGACCCGCGCGCCCATATCTGGCCGGTGAACGACCTGTTCGAAACCGCCGGTGGCGGCAGGATGATCCTGGGTATCGTCGAGCAGCATTTCTGGGACAGTTTCCGCGCCGCGGTCAAAGACCTCGCTCCCGCGGTGATGGACCCGAGGTTCGATACCGATCCGAGCCGGCGCAAACACGGCGACGAATTATCGCGGCTGCTGAAAGATCTGTTCCTGAAGAAGACCGCAGAACAGTGGCACGACCTGCTCGAACCTCAGGATGTTCCGGTCGAACTGCCGATGACACCGGCCGAGGCGAGCCGCAGCGGATATGCGCGGGCGCGCGAAGACGTGTCCGAGGTCGAGGGCCAGCGTCATGTGCTGTTCCCGCTGTGGGCCAACGGCCGGCGCGCCGGCGCGATCAGGCGCGGCACGCCCGCTCTGAATGCCGACGGCCGGGCGGTGCTGCAGGAACTCGGTTTCGGACAGGAGGACATCGTGCGCCTGCTCGGATCGGCCGCGGCGGGCGGCGCGACCGGCGTAAAGGAGTAGTCATGGATTTCGCCCTTTCCGGGGAGCAGCAGGCGATACGCGAGGCGATCGCGAAGATCTGCGCGCAATTCAGCGACGACTTCTGGCTGGCAAAGGACCGCTCGCACGAGTTTCCGCACGAACTACATCAGGCTTTGGCGCGGGACGGCTGGCTGGGCATCGCCATGCCGGAGGAGTTCGGCGGCGCGGGCCTGGGCATCACCGAAGCGGCGGTGATGCTGCAGGCCATCTCCGAGTCGGGCGCGGGCTTCTCCGGCGCTTCTGCCGTGCACATGAACATCTTCGGACTCAATCCAGTGGTCGTGTTCGGCACCGACGAGCAGAAGCGGCGCATGCTGCCGCCGCTGATCGCCGGCAGGGAGAAGGCCTGTTTCGCCGTGACCGAACCCAACACCGGCCTCAACACCACGCGGCTCAAGACCCGCGCGGTGCGCGAAGGCGGGCGCTACATCCTGTCCGGGCAGAAGGTGTGGATCTCGACGGCGCAGGTGGCCGGGAAAATGCTGATCCTGGCGCGCACCACGCCGATAGAGCAATGCCGCAAGCCCGCCGAGGGGCTGTCGCTGTTCTACACCGACCTCGACCGGCGCTACATCGAAGTGCACGAGATTGACAAGATGGGCCGCGCCGCGGTCGATTCCAACGAGGTGTTCATCGACGGCCTGCCGGTGCCGGTGGAAGACCGCCTGGGCGAGGAAGGCAAGGGCTTCGATTGCATCCTGCACGGCATGAACCCGGAACGCATCCTGATCGCGGCGGAATCGGTGGGGCTGGGGCGCGCGGCGCTGGCGCGCGCCGCGCAGTACGCCAGGGAGCGCATCGTGTTCGACCGGCCCATCGGCCAGAACCAGGGCATCCAGCATCCCCTGGCCGAGTGCTGGATGGAACTGGAGGCGGCGAACCTCATGGTGTTCAAGGCGGCGAGCCTGTATGACCGCGGTCTGCCCTGCGGCGCCGAAGCCAATGCCGCCAAGTACCTCGCGGGCGAGGCCTGCTTCAAGACCTGCCAGCAGGCGTTGATGACCCACGGCGGATTCGGCTACGCGACGGAATACCACGTCGAGCGCTACCTGCGCGAAAGCCTGGTCGGGCGCATCGCCCCGATCAGCCCGCAGCTGATCCTGTGCTTCATTGCCGAGAAGGTGCTCGGTCTGCCGAAGTCGTATTGATGCGCGCGGAGGTGAATGCAGCCGGAGACGCCCCGATCACGCCCCGTTGGCGCGAGGGGGATTAGATTGCAGACCCGGTCTGCGCACGCGCGCGCCGCGCTGACCGTACTGGGCATCTGCCTGGTATTGCACATGATCGGGCGCGGCACTGCCGAGAGCTACGTGGTGTTCCTGCTGCCGATGGAACGCGATCTGGGCTGGACGCGCTCGGAGATGACCGGCGTGTATTCGATCTACCTGCTGGTCAACGGGCTGAGTTCGCCCATCGTCGGCATGCTGTTCGACCGCTGGGGGCCGCGCGCGCTGTTCACTTGCGGCATGAGTTCGCTCGCCGGCGCCTACCTGCTCGCGCCGCAGGTGCATACGCTGTGGCAGTTCTATGCCACGGTCGGCGCGATGACCGGCATCGCGGCCGCCTCACTCGGCATGGTGCCTTCATCCAGCCTGATCAGCCGCTGGTTCCGCGAGCGCTTGTCCACGGCGATTTCGGTGGCTTTCGCCGGATTCGGCCTGGGCGCGCTGTTCATCGTGCCTGCGGCACAGTACCTGCTGCAGACGCATGGCTGGCGCGAAAGCTACCAGATCATGGGCGGCGTGTTGCTCGCCCTGGTGCCGCTGGTGTTTTTTCTGCCGTGGAATCGCTACGTCGAAGGCCATCCGGAGTACCTGCAGCCGAAACGCAGCCATGCCGCGCCCGGGCGCGACTGGACCCTGCGCGCGGCGATGGGAACGCGCGCGTTCTGGGGGCTGATCTGGGTGTTCTTTTTCACCGCGATGGGCATGTTCACCATCATGGTGCAGACGGTGGTCTATCTGGTGGAGCAGGGATTTTCCCCCATCGTCGCCGCCACTGCATTCGGTTTTTCGTCCATGCTGTCGGTAATCGGCGTGCTCGGCACCGGCGCCATCGCCGACCGCATCGGCCCGCGCCGCGTCGTCAGCTTGACCTTCGCCGGCAGCATCGCCGGCGTGGCCATCCTGCTGCTGATGACCTGGTTTCCCGCGCAAGGCCTGCTGGTCGCCTTCGTGCTCGTGTTCGGCTTCTGCCAGGGCGCGCGCGGTCCCATCGTGTCGTCGATCAGCACGCGCCTGTTCGCCGGCAGCCATGTCGCCGCTATTTACGGGGTGATATTCGCGAGCAATGCCGTGGGCGCGGGGCTGGGCTCGCTGATGGCCGGCCTGCTGCACGATCTGACCGGCAGCTACCGGCCCAGTTTCGTGTTCTCGATGTGTGCGCTGTTCCTCGCGGGATTGCCGTTCTGGCGCGTGCCGGAATTGCGCGATTTTCGCATGCGCCAGCCCTAGTCCCGAGGCGCGGGGGAGTGCTTTGCGCTAAGATTGGCGGCAATCCGGGAAGCGAAAGTGATCATGCAGAAATATCCAATGTACATCGGCGGCCAATGCGTCGATTCGGTATCGGGCAAGTGGTTCGACAGCTACAATCCGTACACCGGCGAGCCCTGGGCGCAGATTGCGCAGGGCACTGCCGAGGACACCGACCGGGCGGTGCGCGCTGCGCACCAGGCTTTTACCGCCGGCCCTTGGCCGCAGCTCACGCCGAGCCAGCGCGGCCAACTGCTGCATAAACTGGGCGACCTGGTCGCGCGCGACGCGAAAAAGCTGGCCGAGACCGAGGTGCGCGACAACGGCAAGCTGATCGCGGAGATGCAGGGCCAGCTCAACTACCTTCCTCAGTGGTACTACTATTTCGGCGGCCTCGCCGACAAGATCCAGGGGGCGGTGATCCCGCTCGACAAGAAAGGTTTTTTCAATTTCACCCGGCACGAGCCGCTCGGTGTGGTGGGGGCGATCACCCCGTGGAATTCGCCGCTGCTGCTCGCCGCGTGGAAACTAGCCCCGGCGCTGGCCGCCGGCAATACGGTGGTGATCAAGCCGTCCGAGTTCACTTCGGCCTCCACCCTGGAATTCGTGAAGCTGTTCGAGAAGGCGGGTTTTCCGCCGGGCGTGGTCAACGTGCTCACCGGCTTCGGCAAGGACGTGGGCACGCCGCTGGTCGCGCACCCGCTGGTCAGGAAAATCGCCTTCACCGGATCGGACGCGACCGGCCGCGCCATCAATGAACTCGCGGCGAAAACGTTCAAGCGCGTGAGCCTGGAACTGGGCGGAAAATCGCCCAATATCGTATTCGCCGACGCGAGGATGGAGGACGCGGTGAACGGCGCGGTGTCGGGGATCTTCGCCGCCACCGGCCAGACCTGCATCGCCGGCTCGCGCCTGCTGCTCGAGGAGCGCATCCACGACGCTTTCCTGGAGAGGCTGCTGGCGCTGGCGAAGACCGCGCGCATGGGCGACCCGATGAGCCTGGACACGCAGGTCGGTCCGGTGACCACGCGGCCGCAGTACGAGAAGGTGCTCGGCTACATCGACATCGCGAAAAAGGAGGGCGCGAAGCTCATGCTGGGCGGCGGGGCGGCGACGCGGCCCGAATGCGGCAAGGGCTGGTTCGTCGAGCCGACCGTGTTCGCGGGCGTGAAAAACAGCATGCGTATTGCGCAGGAGGAAGTGTTCGGGCCGGTGCTGTCGGTGATCAAGTTCAAGGACGAAGAGGAGGCGGTCGCGATCGCGAACGACGTGCGCTTCGGTCTGGGTTCGGGCGTATGGACCAGCGACATCGGGCGCGCGCTGCGCATGTCCGAGCGCATCCAGGCCGGCACCGTCTGGATCAATACCTACCGCGCGGTGAGCTATCTGTCGCCGTTCGGCGGCTACAAGGACTCGGGCCTGGGGCGCGAGAACGGGATCGACGCGATGCGCGAATACTTGCAGGTAAAGAGCGTCTGGATCGACAGCGGCGCGGCGACGGGCAATCCGTTCGTGATGCGATGAGCATGGTCGCACGTCCCGCCGCGACCCTGATCCTGGTGCGCGACGCCAGCGCCGGCATGGAGGTATTCATGATCCGGCGCACGCAATCGGCCGCGTTCATGGGCGGCGCCCATGTTTTTCCGGGAGGCGGGGTCGACGCGAGCGATGCCTCGGCCGAACTGGCGGCGCACTGCGAGGGCCTGGACGACGCCGAGGCGAGCCGCCTGCTGGGAGTGGAGCAGGGCGGGCTCGCCTATTGGGCCGCGGCCATGCGGGAATGTTTCGAGGAGGCCGGGCTGCTGCTCGCGCGCGGGGCCGACGGCGAGTATGCCGACCTGAACCAGGCCGGGCGCGCGCAGATTTTCGCGCATTGGCGCGAGTCGGTGCGCGCCGGACGCGCGACTCTTGCCGATCTGTGCCGCGAACACGAACTGCGCCTGGCGGCGGGACGCATGGCGTATTTCAGCCACTGGATCACCCAGCCGGGGCGCCCACGCCGCTACGACACGCGTTTTTTCGTCGCCGAGGCGCCCCTGGCGCAGACGCCCTCGCACGACAACAGCGAGACCGTGGACCACGTCTGGATTCTGCCAGCCGATGCGCTGGCGCGTCACCAGCGCGGCGATTTGCACCTTGTGTTCCCCACCATCAAGACGCTGGAGAGCATCGCGCGCTTTGATACCGCCGCCGCGCTGATGGAGTTTGCGCGCTCGCCGCGGAAGATGCCCACCATGGCGCCGCGCACGGCGAGCAGCCGCGAGGGCAGGAAATTGCTGGTTCCCGGCGATTACGCCTACGCCGAGGTCGGCCGGCTCGATCCGGAAGGCGAGGGCAGTGCGGCATGCGAAATCATCCCGGGCACGGTGGTGCAACTGTCGCCCGGCTTGCGGCGCATCACCGCTCCCAATCCCGGCTTCATGACCGGTCCCGGCACCAATACCTACCTTCTGGGCGACGGCGCCGAGGTCGCGGTAGTCGACCCCGGTCCGGCAATAGACGCCCATGTCGAAGCGGTGCTCGCGGCGGCCGGCGCGCGCATCCGCTGGATCCTCGTCACCCACACCCACCATGACCACTCGCCTGCTGCGGCGCTGCTGAAAGCGAAAACTGGCGCGCAGCTCATGGGCATGCCGCCTCCGCCGTTTGCCGGCCAGGACCAGAGCTTTTGCCCCGACCGGGTGCTGGTGCATGGCGAGCGCATCGAACTGGCCGGCCGCAGGCTGCGCGTGATCCACGCGCCGGGGCATGCATCGAACCAGCTTTGCTTTTTGCTGGAGGATGAAAAACTGCTGTTTACCGGCGATCACGTGATGCAGGGATCGACTGTGGTCATCAATCCGCCCGATGGGGATATGCGCATCTATCTCGATTCACTGCGACAGCTGCAGGACGAGGACATCGCATGGTTCGCGCCCGGGCACGGCTTTCTCATGGACAAAACCCAGGAAGTGCTGGAACGCCTGCTGATTCACCGCCTTGCGCGCGAGAACAAGGTGCTGAATGCGCTGCGCCAGGCCGGGACCGCGACGCTGGAGGTTCTGCTGCCGGCGGTGTACGACGACGTGCACGCACGGCTGTATCCGGTTGCGAGCCGGTCGCTGCTGGCGCATCTACTCAAGCTGAAGGACGAAGGCAGGCTGCGTGACGCGCAGGGAAGCTGGAGCCTGGCATGAACGAAACCACCGTTTGCGAGGAGCGCGCGCCGGCCGATTCCCCGCGTTCGAATCCGGCGGCGGCGCCCAGTTGTGATCCCGTGGCATGCAGATATTGCGGTATCTATACGCTTTGCCTGCCGCTGGGGCTGAAACGCGCCGACCAGTCGCTGCTGGACCGCGTCGTCAGGCGCAAGGCGGTATTCAAGCGCGGCCAGTTGTTTTTCCGGCCGGGGAAGCGTTTCGATTACATCTACGCGATCCGCAGCGGGTCGGTGAAAAGCTATATCTGCACCGGGGACGGCCGCACGCAGATCACCGGATTTCACATCGCAGGCGAGCTCCTGGGGTTGAGCGCGCTTGCGTCCCGCCAGTACACCTGCGAGGCCAAGGCCCTGGAAACGACGACGGTTTGCATGGTGGATGCCGCCCGGTTCGAAGGATTGGCCCGGGAAACGCCCTCGCTCCAGTATCAAATGCTCACCATCATGAGCCAGCAGATCCGCCACGACGAGGAACTGATGCTGCTGCTCGGCAAGAGAACTGCCGAGGAGAAACTGGCGGGCTATCTGATCGGCTTGTCCAAGCGCTATGCCAGCCGGCATTACTCCGCCACTGAATTTCACCTGAGCATGTCGCGCGGCGATATCGGCAATTACCTGGGCATAGCGGAAGAGACCGTGTGCCGGATCATGGGGCGTTTTCGCGAGGAAAACCTGATCACTACGCACAGAAGACAGATCCGGCTGAACGACATCAGTCGGCTGAGTGCGCTGGCCCCTGAATGAGGGACATCGAAAGCATGCGTGGCCTGGGTGGGGGTGGAAGGCATCGGCGTGCAGCCGCGTGCGCAGGGCCAGCAATGCGTACCGCGCTGGCCTGAGCGTTTGCGCCGACGAGCGGCGCCGACGCAAGGCACGAAAAGCGTGACCTGGATCAAAGGCGAGCGGGCGCACAAATCCGGAAGCCGTTGAAAGTTGACGCAGGTCAGGGTTTCCACGCGCACATAACACTACTATGATCGTGGGTATGTGAGTCCGATGGTCTCATTCCGCCTTGCCGCTGTACCGCGCGCTGGTCACGCGGGGCAAGGGCCGATCTGATCTAGGTCAAACGATCGAATTGAGCCTATCCCTACAATTGGGACGGAAACCAACTGCACCGCACGTGGGCTTCGGTTAATCGAATAGAGCGAGATGCGCATGGACAACACGAATACATACGATTACAAGGTAATCAGGCAGTTTGCCATCATGACGGTGGTATGGGGCATCGTCGGGATGCTGGTCGGCGTCATCATTGCCGCGCAGCTCGCCTGGCCCGCGCTGAATTTCGACGTTCCCTGGCTGAGTTACGGACGCTTGCGGCCGCTGCATACCAACGCGGTGATATTCGCGTTCGGCGGCTGCTCGCTGTTCGCCACCTCCTATTACGTCGTTCAGCGTACCTGCCACGCGCGGCTGTTTGCCGGCGGTCTCGCGGCATTCACCTTCTGGGGCTGGCAAGCGGTGATCGTGCTCGCGGCGGTGACGCTGCCCCTGGGGCTCACTTCGGGCAAGGAATACGCCGAGCTCGAGTGGCCGATCGACATCCTGATCACCCTGGTGTGGGTGTCTTATGCCGTGGTGTTTTTCGGCACCATCGCGAAGCGCAAGACGCCGCACATCTACGTGGCGAACTGGTTTTTCGGCGCCTTCATCATCACCGTGGCCGTGCTGCACCTGGTCAACAGCGCCGCGGTGCCGGTGAGTTTCTGGAAGTCCTACTCCGTCTATGCCGGAGTGCAGGACGCGATGGTGCAGTGGTGGTACGGGCATAACGCGGTGGGCTTTTTCCTCACCGCCGGTTTCCTCGGCATGATGTACTACTTCATTCCCAAGCAGGCCGGCCGGCCGGTGTACTCGTACCGCCTGTCGGTGGTGCATTTCTGGGCGCTGATTTTCACCTACATGTGGGCCGGCCCGCACCATCTGCATTACACTGCCCTGCCCGACTGGGCGCAGTCGCTGGGCATGGTGTTCTCGCTGATACTGCTCGCACCTTCCTGGGGCGGCATGATCAACGGCATGATGACGCTGTCGGGCGCCTGGCACAAGCTGCGCCAGGATCCGATCCTCAAATTCCTGATCGTGTCCCTGTCCTTCTACGGCATGTCCACTTTCGAAGGACCGATGATGTCGATCAAGACGGTCAACGCGCTGTCGCACTATACCGATTGGACCATCGGTCACGTGCATTCGGGCGCGCTCGGCTGGGTGGGGCTGGTGGCCATGGGTTCGATCTACTATCTGATTCCGCGGCTGTTCGGGCGCACATCGATGCACAGCGTGCCGCTGATCAACATGCATTTCTGGATGGCGACGATAGGCATCGTGCTGTATATCGCCTCCATGTGGATCGCGGGAGTGATGCAAGGCCTGATGTGGCGCGACATCAGCCCCGACGGTTCGCTCACCTACACCTTTGTGGAGAGCGTCAAGGAAACCTATCCGTTCTACGTCATCCGCTTGGCGGGCGGCCTGCTGTATCTCGCCGGCATGTTCGTGATGGCCTACAACGTGTGGAAGACGGTCGCCGGGCAACAGGCGGTGAATGCATCCATCCCGGCCGTGGCCGCAGCGCACGCCTGAGCGGAGAGAAAAATCATGAATTTCAGTCACAGCACGATCGAAAAGAACAGCGCCCTGATGATCGTATTGATCGTCCTGGCGATTGCGTTCGGCGGCCTGGTGGAAATCGTGCCCCTGTATTTCCAGAAATCCACCACCGAACCGGTGGCCGGTTTGAAGCCTTACACGCCGGTGCAACTCGCCGGGCGCGACATCTACATACGCGAAGGCTGCTATAACTGCCATTCGCAGCTGATCCGGCCGCTGCGCGCCGAAACCGAGCGTTATGGCCATTATTCGGTCGCGGGCGAATTCGTCTACGACCATCCATTCCAGTGGGGCAGCAAGCGCACCGGGCCGGACTTGCACCGCGTCGGCGGCAAGTACAACGACGACTGGCACCGCACCCACCTCAACAATCCGCGCAGCCTGGTGCCCGAATCCAACATGCCGGCTTACCCGTGGCTGGCGAAGACCGCGGCGAAGAGCGACGACATCGAGGCGAAGATGCGTGCCTTGCGCAGCGTGGGCGTGCCCTATGCCGATGCGGATATCGCCGGCGCCGGCAAGCAACTCGCGGGCAAAACGGAACAGGACGTGCTGATCGACTACCTGCAGGTGCTGGGCACTTCGGTCAAGCTGGGCGTTGCACCGAAGAGCGTGAGGCAGTGATGGATATCAACGACTTGCGCTCGATTGCCACGGTGGTCGCATTTACGGCGTTCATTGCCATCGTTCTGTGGGCCTACAGCGATCGCAGCAAAGCGGCGTTCGATCAGGCGGCGCGCCTGCCTTTTGACGAAGAGGACGACCGGATCGGATACGGAGAGCGGAAATGAGCGATTTTACCAGCGGTTTCTGGAGCATCTACATCAGCATCATCACCATCGTGAGCATTATCGCCTGCGGCGTATTTCTGCAGGTGATGAGCACGCGCAAGGTGTCCGGTTCTGAAGTCGAAACGACCGGGCATGCCTGGGACGAGGATCTGGCCGAGTACAACAATCCGCTCCCGCGCTGGTGGATCTGGCTGTTCTACATAACCATTCTGTTCGGCCTCGGATATCTCGTGCTGTATCCGGGATTGGGCACCTACAGCGGTTCGTATCAATGGACTTCGACCAAGCAACACGACGAGGAAGTGGCATTGGCCAATACGCAATCCGCGCCAATCTATGAGAAATACGCGAAGACCGACCTGAGGCAGCTGGCGGCGGATCCCGCGGCGCTCGCCATCGGCCAGAAGCTGTTTCTGAACAATTGCGCGCAATGCCATTCGTCCGATGCGCGCGGCGGCAAGGGATTTCCGAACCTGGCGGATCCAAACTGGATCTGGGGCGGCGATCCGGAGATCATCAAGGCGACCATCGCCAACGGGCGCAAGGCGGTGATGCCGCCTTGGGGAGCCGTGCTTGGGGACGACGGCGTGAAAGATGTGGCCCATTATGTGCTGTCGCTCAACGGCAGCACCTTCGATTCTCTGCGTGCTGCGCGCGGCAAGGAAAAATTCATGACCACTTGTGTTGCCTGTCACGGTCCCGAGGCCAAGGGCAACCCGGCCATAGGCGCGGAGAATCTGACCAACGTGGTCTTGCTGCACGGGGCAGACGAGCCGGCGTTGATCGAGACCATAAGCAAAGGCCGGATCGACATCATGCCGGCGCAAAAGGAACTCCTGGGCGAGGCCAAATTGCATATACTCGCCGCCTATGTGTGGAGTCTTTCCAATAAACCGGGTGCGGCCGCACCAGCGGCAAAACCCGCTGCCAAATGAGCACCGCGTAGCACCGGTCACATTGCACTGGCCGCGATCCGCACCGGGGCGGATCCGGTCCTGTACCCGCGCGAACGCCGCCAGAAACCAGGAGTTGGGGTACGCTTCTCCCTTTTTGGCCGACTAGGCTTCAGTGAACGACATACCGAAGAACACCGATCTGTCGAGATCGGGCGAACTCGCCGAGCAGCCGCTGTATGAAGCGCGCAGGGAAGTCTATGCGCGCGCGGTAAGCGGCTGGTTCGCGCGCTGGCGCTGGGCGTTGGTCTTCATCACCCAACTGGTGTACTACGGCGGCCCCTGGCTGGTCTGGAACGGGCGCCAGGCGGTCCTGTTCGATCTGGTGGCGCGCAAGTTCTACATCTTCGGCATCGTCTTCTGGCCGCAGGATTTCATCTACCTCACCGGGCTGCTGGTCGTTTCGGCGCTGTCGCTGTTCCTGTTTACCGCGGTTGCCGGGCGTCTTTGGTGCGGTTTCGCCTGTCCGCAGACGGTGTATACCGAGATTTTCATGTGGATCGAGCGCAAGGTCGAAGGCGATCGCGCGGCGCGCATGCGGCTCGACCAGCAGCCCTTGTCGGCGCGCAAGCTCGGCCTCAAGGCGACCAAGCACGGATTATGGGTGGCGCTGTCGCTGTGGACCGGGTTTACCTTCGTCGGTTACTTTACGCCGATTCACCAGCTCGCCGCCGAAGTCGCCGGTCTCGGCGCTGCGCCGGTGGTAGGGAATCCGCTACTGGGCGCCTGGGAAATATTCTGGGTCCTGTTCTACGGCTTCGCCACCTACGGCAACGCGGGCTGGATGCGCGAGCAGGTGTGCAAATACATGTGCCCCTATGCGCGCTTTCAGAGCGCCATGTTCGATCCGGACACCCTGATCATCACCTACGATCCGGGGCGCGGCGAACCGCGCGGGCCGCGGGCGCGCACCGCGGACCTGCAGTCCCTGGGACTGGGCCATTGCGTCGATTGTGACATCTGCGTGCAGGTCTGCCCCACCGGGATCGACATTCGCAACGGGTTGCAGTACGAGTGCATCGGCTGTGCCGCCTGCATCGACGGCTGCAATCAGGTGATGGCGCGCATGGGCTATCCGAAGGGGCTGATCCGCTATACGACCGAGAACGCGCTGCAGCAGAAGCTGACGCCGCGGCAGATCCTCGTCCGTTCGCTGCGGCCGCGCGTGCTCGTCTACACGGCCATACTCTGGACCATCATCGCTGCCATCGGCATCGCGTTGTACACGCGCGTGCCGCTCAAGGTCGACGTGATCCGCGACCGGGCGAATATATCGCGCGAGGTCGACGGAAAATGGGTGGAAAACATCTATCGCCTGCAGATCATGAATACGCAGGAGACGCCGCATCGATTCGTCATCCGCGCGCGCGGTGTGCAGTCCGTGCACGTGGCCGACAACGATGCGGTCGATATACCGGGCGCCACCACGCGCATGGTGCCGGTGCGCCTGCGCATCGAACTGGGCCAGCTGCATTCCGGATCGCACAAGATCGAATTCGAAGTTTCCGCCGTGGATGATACGACCATCCTTGCGCGCGAGCGCTCGGTTTTCCTGGTGCAATGAGGCGGCGATGAGCGTCGAGCGGACACAAGCCTGGTACCGCGAGCGCTGGCCGTGGATCCTGATGACCGGTCCGGCAATCGTCGTCGCCGCCGGCCTGGTTACCGCCTGGCTCGCATTCAGCGGCGCGGACGGCCTGGTGGTCGACGACTATTACAAGCAGGGGCTGGCGATCAACAAGACCCTGGGCCGCAGCGAAGCGGCCGAGCGGCTCGGCGTGCGGGCGGATCTCGATTTTGCCGACGGCCGGGTGCGAGTGACGCTCGCAAACGCGGCCGTGCGCGGCGCGCTCAGCTTGCGCCTGGTTCATCCGACGCGCGCCGGCATGGACCAAAGCGTGGACCTGGTTGCGCTCCGGCCAGGCGTGTACGAGGGGCGATTGCGGACATCGCAACCCGGGCGCTGGCACGTGGTGCTGGAAGATCGGGACTGGCGCCTGGCCGGCGATTGGATACTGCCCGCGGCAGGCATGCTCGCACTGGGAAGGCGTTCGACAGCGCCGGCAGAAACCGGCAAGCCAAAGGAGGGCAGACAATGAAAAGGCAGTTGATGTGGATCCTGTGGCCGGCGTTTCTGGTCGCCGGCGTCGCCGACGGGCTGATGTTCAGCCTGTTCGATCCGCAGGACATGCACATATTCGGCAAACCCCTCAACCTGGACCGGAGGGCGATCTATTCGATCGGTTTTTTTCTGTTCTGGGGTTTCGCCGCGGCATCGAGCGCGCTAAGCTGTTCGCTGCAGCGTTCCTCATCCGAGATCAATCGCTGCACGCTGCCGGAATCGGAGCGGCCCGAGGGCTGTCCCAAGCGCGGGTAGTCCGGCAGGTGCCGCTAAATGCTTTTTGCAAGGAGGCATCATGTTCAAGAACGTACTGATACCCACGGACGGCTCGAAATTGTCGTTGAAGGCGATCAAGTCGGGTGTGGCTTTCGCGAAGAGCATCCGCGCCCGCGTCACCGGCTGCTACGTGGTCGAACCGTTTCAGCCTTATTATTTCGGCGATTACATCCCGCCGGACATGCCCACGCCAAAGGAATTCGAGCGCCACGCGCGCGAGGCGGGGGAACGGTACCTGGAGCAGATCAAGGCTGCGGCGCACGCCGCAGGGCTCGCCTACAGCGGATCGGTGGTCAAGTCCGACAGCCCTTATGCGGGGATCATCGGTGCGGCCAGGAAAGGCGGCTGCGACCTGATATTCATGGCTTCGCACGGGCGCAGCGGTTTGTCGGGGCTGTTGCTCGGAAGCGAAACCCACAAGGTGCTGACCCACAGCAAGGTTCCGGTGCTGGTATACCGCTAGGAGGGCGTTGAAAAAAAGAGGGAACGCCCCGTGGACAGGAAACGCCCTAGCCGGGGTCCCGGCCAAGCACGCTCTTCAGCCCTAGGCTGTCGATAATGCGGATGTTCTTCTGCTGCACCCCGATGAAGCCGTCTTCCTGGAATTTGGAGAAAGTGCGGCTGACGGTTTCCAGTTTCAATCCGAGATAGCTGCCGATTTCCTCGCGCGTCATGCGCAGGTTGAATTCCGAGGGCGAATAGCCGCGCGAAGTGAAGCGCTGGGACAGGTTGAGGAGAAACGCGGCCAGACGCTCCTCGGCGCGCATGCTGCCCAACAGCAGCATGACGCCGTGCTCGCGCACGATTTCGCGGCTCATCACCTTGTGGAAATGCTGCTGCAGAACGTAAATCTCGCGCGACAGCTCTTCCAGGCGGCCGTAGGGGATGACGCATACCTCGCTGTCTTCCAGGGCGACTGCGTTACAGGAGTGCTGGTCCGAGCCGATGCCGTCCATGCCGAGCATGTCGCCGGCCATGTGAAACCCGGTGACCTGATCGCGGCCGTCTTCCATGACCAGGGTGGTTTTGAAAAAACCGCTGCGCACCGCGTAGAGAGACCCGAATTTCTCTTCGGAACGGTATACACTGTCGCCGCGCTTGACCCGCTTGCGGGTATAGACCATCTGGTCCAGTTTCTCGATTTCGTCTACATTGAGACCGGTCGGAAGGCACATCTCGCGCAGGCTGCAATTGGAACAGGCATTCTTCAGGGCATGAATATCGATGACCTTGGCAAGCTTGGGGGCGCTCATCTCGCGTGCACCTAAGGGTGAATTGGTTTGATCCACATCAATATTTCCACTCTGGAATTGGGCAAACTTGACCGATGAATGCGAACGTTACAGCATTGCGCACTAATCCGTCCCAAAACAACCTAAAGGTTGACGCCGAGCTGCTGAGAAAATTCAATATCAGCGGTCCGCGCTATACGTCTTATCCGACCGCAGACCGCTTTGTCGAAGCCTTTGACGAAGCTGCCTATCGCAGCTGGCTGGCGAAGCGCAATGTGGGCGGGGTGACCCGATCCCTCGCATTATACGTCCACTTGCCTTTTTGCGACACCATTTGCTATTACTGCGGCTGCAACAAGATTGTCACCAAGGATCACGGCCGTTCCGCCAAGTACCTGAAGTACCTGGAACGGGAGATCCGCATGCAAAGCGCCGAGCTGGGCGGCAGGCGGCGCGTGACGCAGATGCATTGGGGCGGCGGCACGCCGACGTTCCTCAGCATGGACGAACTCGGCGAACTGATGCAGATGATCCGCGAGAGTTTCGAGCTCGATCCGCACGGCGAATATTCGATCGAAGTGGATCCGCGCAAGGTCGGCGAGGACAAGGTGGCGCTGCTGGGCGAACTCGGCATGAACCGCATCAGCGTCGGCGTGCAGGACTTCAATCCGGAAGTCCAGCGCGCGGTCAATCGCATCCAGAGCGTCGAGGAAACCACGGTGGTGATCGACGCGGCGCGCAAGCACGGCTTCAAGTCGGTCAACATCGACCTGATTTACGGCCTGCCGAAGCAGACGCTGGCCGGCTTCGGTGAAACGCTGGCGCAGGTGATCAAGTGTTCGCCGGATCGAATTGCGCTCTACAATTACGCGCACCTGCCGACGGTTTTCAAGCCGCAGCGGCGCATACTCGACGCCGATATTCCGCAGCCGGAAGTGAAGCTGCAGCTCATGGTCAATGCGATCGAGACGCTGCTCGCGGCGGGTTACGTCTACATCGGGATGGACCATTTTTCCAGGCCGGACGACGACCTGGCGGTGGCGCAGCGGCAGGGGCGGCTGTACCGCAATTTCCAGGGCTACTCGACCTACGGCGATTGCGACCTGGTCGGTCTGGGCGTATCGGCGATCGGAAAAATCGGCCCGACCTACTGCCAGAACGTGCGCACCCTGGAGGAGTATTACGACCGGCTCGACAACGGGCTGCTGCCGGTGATGCGCGGCATCGAAGTCACCGCCGACGACCTGGTGCGGCGCGCGGTGATTCAGGCCCTGTCCTGCCATTTCGAATTGTCCATGGAAGCGATCGGGATTGCGCACCTGATCGATTTTCGCAGCTACTTCGCCACCGAACTGGACGAATTGCGCGAATACGCCAAGGACGGACTGGTGGAAATCGACGGCGACTGGATCGTGGTCACGCCGAGGGGACGGTTGCTGGTGCGCATCCTGTGCATGGTGTTCGACAAATACCTGCGCCAGGCAAGCCGGCGCGCGAGCTATTCCAAAGTCATTTAGCGTGTGCAACAAGACGAGGGGATATCCCCCGAGGGGACTTTTCCCCCAAGGGGGAGCGAGGCCTTCGGGGCGCCTTCCCTCGCGCTCCCCTGAGGGGGACCGTAACAAAATGACTTTTGTTGCGGGTTCGTAGAGGAATCCCGTGGAGGCCCAGTTCGCGGCCGCCTTTCTGGTCGGACTTCTCGGCGGCGTCCATTGCGTCGGCATGTGCGGTGGTATCGTCGGTGCACTGACGGTACAGGCGCCGCGCCGCCGCCAGGCGTGGAACCTGCATCTCGCCTACAACGCGGGGCGGATCGCGAGCTATGCCGTGGCCGGGGCCATCATGGGCGTGATCGGCGGGGCGGGGCTGATGTTCAACCAGGTCCTGCCGGTGCAGCTGCTGCTCTACGTGCTCGCAAATCTGGTGCTGGTCGGCCTGGGCGTGTATCTTGCCGGCCTGGGCAATCCGCTGGCCCGGTTCGAGGCGCTGGGCGCGCGGCTGTGGCGCCGCGTTCAGCCCTGGGGCGCGAAAGTTCTGCCCGCCGACACCGCGGGAAAGGCTCTGGTCCTGGGCGCCTTGTGGGGCTGGCTGCCGTGCGGACTGGTGTACAGTCTGCTCGTGAGCGCGCTGCTCAGTGGCGGGGCCGCGAGCGGCGCCGCGGTGATGCTGGCCTTCGGTCTGGGCACCCTGCCCAATCTGCTGCTCGCCGGGATGCTGTTCAAGCGGCTGCGTGACATCACCTCCAATCGCCGCGTCAGGCTGGCAGCCGGCGTCCTGGTGGCCGGGTTCGGTGTCGCGGGCCTGGCCAGGGCCGCCGATCTGGGCGAGCGCATCCGGCAGGGGGCGCTATGCATCATGTGAAGTGCCTGGGTTTTTCGGCGGACGCCGAAGCGTGTATCCTCGAGTTCGAACAGCCGGCATCAACAAGGAGAACAGCATGACCCGAATTCTAGTCGCAGTCGACGGATCGTCGCATTCGGCCAAGGTGGCCAAGGCGGCGATCCAGAAGGTTTCCGCGTACCTGGAACCGCCCGAGCTGCACCTGGCCTATGTGCATTTACCCATCCCCACCATGGGAGGGCTGATCAAACCGATCGGGCACGAGGCGCTGCAGCGTTACTACCGGGAAGAGGGCGAGGACGCCCTGCGCGGCGCGAAGAAGCTGTTCGATCGCGCGAAACTGGCCTGCACCCCGCATATCCTGGTGGGGCCCATCGCCGAGAGCCTGGCGAGCGAGGCAAGGAAGCTGAAATGCGAGCTGATTATCATGGGCACGCACGGCATGGGCGCGATGTCGGGAATGCTGCTCGGCTCGGTCGCCACCAAGACCGTTCATTTGGCCCGTTGCCCGGTGATGCTGGTCCGGGAGTAAGCGCCCCGGACTGCGCGCATGCTCGACTGGCGCAAGCAGTTCGGCGGCAAACCGGACCATCCACTGCGCGATTGCGCTGAAATCGCATGAGCATCCGGTGATGATCCTCGAGAACAAGAGCTACATTCCCGGCCAGATCCGCGAGGTGATGACGGGCGAGCACAGCCGCCATTTCAGGCTGGTGGAGTTTATCGAGGAGGGCGAAGACTGCGTGCGCGCCGCGTTCGAGTGGCTGCAGCCCGGCAAACGCTGAATCGAGGCAAGGAGAGTATCGCGCCGGGAGCAATCGGGCCACGTATAATGACCGGGTTCCCAACCTGATCGAGAGAGAAACCTTTCCATGAAATTCCTCCCCGTAGTGCTTGCCCTGGCTGTGTTTTCCGGCTTCGCCCTGGCTCAGCCGCTTCCGGTTGGCCACCCCCCCCCGTGGACGCGAAGAAAGCGGGCAGGGGCGCGCCCGAGGCTGCGCTTGCTCAAAAAGCCAAGGTACTGAGCACGATCGATGCCGCCGGATACACCTACATCGAAGTGATGCAGAACAAGAAAACCATCTGGCTTGCCGGGTCCAAGGTGGCAGTGAATAAAGGCGATGTAATCCGTTTCGACGACGGCATGGTGATGACCAACTTCGAGAGCAAGACTCTGAAGCGCACCTTCCCCAGCGTCACTTTCGTCAATCGCGTGGTCGTCAGCAAGGAAAAGGAATAGGGCACTGGGCCGCCGCCGGGCCGAAGCGGATACCGGCGCGCCGGCCCGAAGCAGGATCATGGCGGCAGACGACGCAGCGCAGATCTGGCAATCGAGGCTGACCAAACACGGCCTGGACGAAGTCCGCCGGCTTGCGGTCAGGCGTCCGCTCAAGCCGAGGGTGCGGCGCTTCATGTTTCTTCGCCATGGTGAAACCGAGGGCAATGCGAGGCGGGTTTACCAGCCCCCCGATATTCCCCTTAACACCGCCGGGCAGGCGCAGGCCAGGCTCGCGGCCGAATATCTGCGCGAGCATACGGTCGAGCGCATACTCGCGAGCGACATGCGGCGCGCCTGGGAAACTGCGCAGGCGGCGGCGGCACTAGTGCATGCCCCGGTGATTCCCGAACCCCGGCTGCGCGAAAGATGGTTTGGCGATCTGATCGGCACTTCGTCGGAGCATCTCGACTGGCGCCGCGAGCCGCCGAACGGGGAATCCCTGCACGAGTTCATCGTGCGCACCCAAGCGGGTTTCCAGGACGCCCTGGACGCCGAAGCATCGACCCTGCTGGTCGCTCATGGGGGATCGCTTTACGTCCTGGTGTTCAGTCTCGGCGCCGAGTTGCTGGAGCGGCACATCGCCAATGCCACGCCTCTGCTGTTCGAGTACCAACCGGACGCGGATCGCTGGCACATCAGCAACATCGCCCCGAATCACGTCACCGCCGGGTATCGCACCACGGCGGATTGAATTCGCCGGTTCAGCGCTCCGCGCCGGCAGGCGGGCTTCCCTCCGCCGCCGGCCGGGACCGTGGTCGCGACTAGCGCGGGAATCCGTTCGGATCGGTCGGTGAGCATGATTCAGTCTAGTCCAGCCGCCGACGCGTTGCCGATGTTTGCCGCGTCCGTGTTGCTGGCGGTCCGAAGTGCGCGAAAGATTCTACCGACGCGTGCTTGCGTTTCGATTGAACCGGGCGGGTGGAGACGGGATTTGCCATAATGTCGCTTGTCCAAGGCCGACACGCCTCGGGAAAGCTCCCATGAAGATGTTCTACGGCTGGCGCATGGTTGCCGCCGGTGGCGGCATCCAGTTCCTGCAGGCCGCGCTGCTGCACCAGGCTTTCGGCGCCTATTTTGCGGTGCTCACCGAGGAACTCGGCTGGAGCAAGACCGCGCTTTCCGGCGCCGCCGCGCTGCAGCCGATGGAGGCCGCGGTGCTCGGCCCGGTGCTCGGCTGGGTCGTGGACCGCTTCGGGCCCCAGGGCATGATCCGCATCGGCATCGTCACCTTCGGCGCCGGCTTCATCGTCCTCAGCCAGATCGATACGCTCGCCGGGTTCTACGGCGCATTCATCGTCATCGCGCTGGGCTCCAGCCTGTGCGGCTTCTTCCCGGTGAACGTGGCGATCATCTACTGGTTCGAGAAATTCCGCGCCCGCGCGCTCTCGGCGCTTTCGCTCGGCCTCGCGCTCGGCGGCATCGTCGTGCCGCTGGTCGCATGGTGGATGCAAAGCTTCGGCTGGCGCGCGACCGCGCTCGCCTCGGGCCTGCTCGCGATCGCGCTCGGCTGGCCGCTCGCGCAGGTATTCCGCCGCCGCCCGGAAGACCATGGATGGACCGTGGACGGCCTGCCTCCGGTTGCCGCGGCAGCGGGACAGGCCGAGGCTGGCGCGCAACGCGAGTACAGCGCGCGCGAAGCCCTGCGCACCAGCGCCTTCTGGCTGCTCTCGCTCGGCCACGGATTCGCGCTGCTCATCGTATACGCGGTCAACGTGCATGCGATCACGCACATGAAGGAGGGGCTCGGTTACTCGGTCGCGCAGGCGGCGCTGGTCATCACCCTCATGACCGCGGCGCAGGTCGGCGGCGTTGCGATCGGCTGGGCGATCGGCGACCGCTTCGAGAAGCGTTTCATCGCCGCGGCGTGCATGCTGATGCATGCGGCGGGGCTGCTGATGCTCACCTACGCCACCGGCCTGGTGATGCTGGCCGCCTTCGCGCTGCTGCACGGCGGCGCCTGGGGCCTGCGCGGCCCGTTCATGCAGGCCATCCGCGCCGACTACTTCGGCCGGCGCTCGATCGGCATGATCCTCGGGCTCTCGTCCCTGATCGTCGTCGTCGGCCAGATCGGCGGGCCGCTGCTGGCCGGCGTGCTGGCGGACCTGACCGGGAACTACCGCGCGGGGTTCACCGTGCTCGCATTGCTCGCGGGCCTGGGTTCCCTGTTTTTTCTGTTGGCGAAACGGCCGGGGTAGGCGCGATGCGGCTGCTGCGCGCCGCATTGCTGAACGCGCTTCGGAAGCTGCACCGGGCTGATGATACTGGAGAGAAAATCGATGGTGGGCGATACTGGGATCGAACCAGTGACTTCCACCGTGTGAAGGTGGCACTCTACCGCTGAGTTAACCGCCCGGCCGAGAGTGCGGATTTAATCACATCCCCCCTCCACCGGTCAATTCGAACACCCGCATAATCCAGTAAAATGCATACTTTCCGCAGCCGGCTTCCCCATGATACGCACCCGTTTCGCCCCCAGTCCCACCGGTTACCTGCATGTCGGCGGCGCGCGCACGGCGCTGTTCTCCTGGGCTTACGCGCGCAAGCACGGCGGCAAATTCGTGCTGCGCATCGAGGACACCGACCTGGAGCGCTCGACCGAGACTTCGGTGAACGCGATCATCGATGGCATGAACTGGCTCGGACTCGATTGGGACGAGGGGCCGTTCTTCCAGATGCAGCGCCTGCATCGCTATCGCGAAGTGGCGGAGCAACTGCTCGGCGCGGACAAGGCCTACTGGTGCTACGCGAGCAAGGAAGAACTCGAACGCATGCGCGAACAGCAGCGCGCGCGCGGCGCGAAGCCGCGCTATGACGGGCGCTGGCGTCCGGAGAACGCGAAACGCGCCGGGCTGACACCGCCGGCGGGAGTCAAGCCGGTGCTGCGTTTTCGCAACCCCGACGAGGGCGCGGTCACCTTCATCGATCTGGTGAAAGGACCGGTCACCGTCGCCAACGCCGAGATCGACGACCTGGTGATCCTGCGCGCCGACGGCGTCCCCACCTACAATTTCGGCGTGGTGGTGGACGACCTGGACATGGACATCACCCACGTCATCCGCGGCGACGATCACGTCAACAACACGCCGCGCCAGGTCAACATCTTCCAGGCGCTGGGCGCGCCGCTGCCGCAGTTCGCGCACGCGCCCATGATCCTCGGCGCGGACGGCGAGCGCCTGTCCAAGCGCCACGGCGCGGTCTCGGTCATGCAGTATCCGGAGGACGGCTATCTGCCCGAAGCGCTGTTCAATTACCTCGCGCGCCTCGGCTGGAGCCATGGCGATGCGGAGAAATTCACGCGCGCGCAGTTCGTCGAATGGTTCGACCTCGCGCATGTGAGCAAGTCGACCGCGCAGTTCGACGGCGCCAAGCTGGCCTGGCTCAACCACGAGTACGTCAAGGAAGCCGATCCGGGGCGCCTGGCCGCACTGGTGGCGCCGCGCATCGAGCGCGACGGCGGCAGACTCGCCGACGGCCCGGCGCTCGCTGAAGCGGTGAAGCTGTTCAAGGATCGCGCCACCACGCTCGAGCACCTGGCGGAGGCGGTGATGATGTTCTACAAGCGCGTGGAGCCGGCCAGGGCGCTCGTCGCCGAGCATCTGACGCCGGAGGTCATGCCGGCGGTGCGCGAGCTCGCGGCCAGCCTGGAGCGGGTCGAATGGCAGCGGCAGAAGCTGAACGAGGCGGTCAAGGCGGTGGTCGGAAAGTACGGCCACAAAATGCCCAGGATCGCGATGCCGCTGCGGGTCATGCTGCTCGGCCAGACGCAGACACCGTCGATCGACGCGGTG